>Ga0257115_1000400_pt1 | contig 40420 bp, 2 predicted proteins | sample SI112_100mmetaG_FD_194465 | JGI IMG/M metagenome (GOLD analysis project Ga0257115, IMG submission 194465) | Marine microbial communities from Saanich Inlet, British Columbia, Canada - SI112_100m | ecosystem: Environmental > Aquatic > Marine > Inlet | place: Canada: British Columbia | collected...
CAAATCAATTCCTACATAATAACTCATTACGGCACCTCCTTAAAAAAGTGTTAACAATATAATTAATTGCAACATTATGATATATTGTTAACTTGCAGATGCCTACTATATGATTATCAAACCTTGATTTGTAATTAGTGTTGTAAATCTATATTTATTGTTGACAATATGGACAAAGCTAATAGAAATAGTGACTATTAAGGACCTAATCGGGTAAATGTGAGTAGTTAACTCCCCCTCCCCTCACCACGCGCCAGAACTTTGATAGCATCTTTCTTCAGTTTCCAGAGTGTCGACGCTCTTGCATAGCAGGTAAGCCGTTTAATCGACAAGCCTGACGAAGATATCGGGCTATTTCTGCAAAGGCATCAACTCCCGCCTGCAATGGATCTGCATCACCAATGAATGCTGTTTCCGCATCCGGATGAAGATGTTTGAGAATATCAATATCATGCTTTATTTCACCAACAGTTCTTATGGAAAAACCAGGCTCACCAAGATGTGGATAGATATCACAAAAACGGCATCGGTTCCATTTGCAGCCTCTGGTAACGCGCACGAGCAGACTTTACCATTCACTCGGTGGACGGATTATCGGTATTTCAGGAATATTTATTTTGACTATTGTAATTTTTTTCTCTAGATCGGGAGACAGCTCTAATCTACAACTTCGCTTATCTTCATCGGTAAATGGATGCGGTCCCTTAAATGTCAAAGCCTTTCATATCTGCCCACCAGGGACAGTATCAGACTAGCAGTCTGTTGAGTGGGAATTGAGAACTATTGATACTCAGATTCCCATTTGCATGGGAAGGACAATAATTTAAATCATTATTTCCGTATTCCATAAATATTATAGATATTTGATCCTATATAGAGATCGTCCTGTTCTACCTTTAGCGTATATCCCTTGTTACTCAGGAATGACCGGATATGGTCTACACGTCCATCTATATCGTGTGCTTCGATTACTACCTGGCTGATCTTGTTCCAATCTTTTCCATTGACACCTTCAATCACGTCCAGTTCACTCTTTTGAACGTCGATTTTCAGGAGACTTATGTGATCAATTTTGCACTCTTCTATGATGTCAGAGAGTCTCCGTAGTTGACAATTAAACTCTTTTCCCCTGAATCGTTCTTCAAGGAGTTCTTCAGTATGTTCAAGCACCCGGTCCATACCATCCATACCCTGCCGTTGCTGGTTCTTCATAATTGCAGTCAAAACGTCCATCTCCTCTTTTTTATCTGCATAGAAGGAAGACATCCCTGCGGTCCTGGGATAGAACGTAAACCCTGCCTCTCCCGGTTTCCTTGATAATCCACAATTGAACAACCTGCATTTTTCCCCATATTGTGAAGTATTTGCCTTTAAAATCTCAAAGAGAGGAGGTGCCGGCTCAAAAGAGTAGACAGTCACATTCTCAAACTTTTCCTGGATAAAGAGGGCAAAGAGTCCTATATTTGCCCCTACATCAAAGACAATATCACCACTCTTGATACTGATTCCATTTTTATAATAAACGTTATCCTCGAAGATGTCCTTATAGAAGTGGTCTGTCTCAGCCTTGTTCAGATGGCGGATTACCATTTTGTTTGGGAGCTCATAGTTTTGTTCCGGTTCTGTATCTGAAACTGCTTCCTGATTTTGTCGGGTACCCGAAATCTGCTTGCGGATCTCATCCTCACTTAATCCCTCTATCTCTAGAAGGATCATCTCTTCGATTAGACTGGTCAAGTCGATAACGGTGGGAGTATTAAACAGGGCTTTCAAGGGAACCTCTACCTGAAATGATTCCCGCAGACGAGAGATGAGTTGGATTCCAAGGAGGGAATGACCTCCCAGTTGAAAGAAGTTATCATAGATTCCAATCTTATCAATTCCCAGCAGCTCCTGCCACATTACGATAATCTGCTCTTCTGTCTCATTTTCAGGCGGTACATAAGGTGTTCCCAGGTTAGGACGTTCATGGGTAGATGCGGGTAGTGATTTCCCTGCCGCCTCTTTAGTAAAATCCCAATCAACATGGGTGGTTTTATGATGTTCCATAAGCTTGATAAAGTCTCTGGTCGAGACAATGACTTGCGGTTCCATAGACGACAGGGACAGGGCCATTGCTTCCGCTCCCTCTTCGAGGCTCAGGCCGTAGGTGTCTCTATACTGTTGAATCTGATTATATAATTCAGGTAGATCCTTCATCAGTGTTTTTTGCCAGTTGTCCCACTTCCATGCGTCCCAATTCACGGTGATAGTCTTTCGTTTCAGATGAAAAGAACGGTAATGCGCGTAAGAGTCAAGAAACGCATTGGCCGCGCAATAATCGACCTGGCCAACTTCACTCATAAGAGATGAATTTGAAGAAAATAGCACCATAAAATCCAGAGGAATATCCTCGAATACTTCTTCAAGAACAAGGGTTCCCTGTATCTTGGGAGCAAATACATCATCTGTCATATCTCTTGTTTTCAATTGAATCAGTCCCGCTCCGGGAAGTCCTGCCGTATGGAACACACCATGGATTGTATGAAAACGTTTCAAAACTTCTTCTAAGACCTCAGACATTTCCTCCCTGTCTGATACATCAGCCGTGAAAACAGGTATCTCCCTACCGGAAGACTCCAATGACCGGATACTCCTGATCCTTATACAGTTGATATTATCCTCGTCATGAGTCCTTAAAACATCTTCCCAACTTTCCCTGGGTGGTAATCCCGTTCTTCCTACTATTACCGGTGTTGCCTGAACCTTTTCAACCAGGTATTTCGCCACGCCAAGCCCGATGCCTCCTAGTCCACCTGTGATCAGGTATACACCACCTTTACGAAGGACATTTCCTCCACCCTCAGTATCTTCCAACTGTATTTTCTCAAATGTCTGCACCCATCTCCTGTATCCACGATAAGCCACGACTTGATCAGGAAGATTCAAGAGAAATTCTGATGCGACCTGTTCTATTACCGATTTGCAATCCATTCCCCGTTGATCGGGTAATGCAAGATCGATGCTGCTGCAGGTAAAGTTTTTGTATTCTTGAGGAATCACTTTACATGGCCCCAGGATTGTAGCCATTTCGGGAAAGATGATATCATCGGAAGTCACACTCTGCATATTATTGGTGATGATTCCAAGCTTCATGGGCTCTTGAACTCCCTCTTCTCCCATAGCCTGAGCCAGGAATGTTAGACTATAGAACCCCATATCCAGAGACTTATGAATCGATTTCAATTTAGATTCTACGCCCCTCTCCCTGTAATCTGAGCGCATACTCCACAGATGGATAATATTATCAGGGAGTTTTTCCGATTCTCTAAGTACCGAAATCAATCGACTATAGTCTTCCAGTTTGTCTGGTTTGAGGGTGTAGTTATCCTGTTGATCAATAGAGAAAGCTTCTCCTTTTTTTACCAGAATAACCTCCTGATCTTTCTGTTTGAGCAAATCAACCAGTTCACTGCCAAGTCCGGATTCATCAGTAAAGACCATCCATCTCCATTTGCCATCCCATTGAATATGAGAAGAAACTGTTCGTTTCCAGGTGGGAACAGAAAACCAGTCTTGAATCTCTAATCGTGGTAAGGTTTTCTCTTCATGAGCCGTATTTAGTTTATTTTCGATATTGTGCCCCGGTTCTATCCAGTACTTGCGTTTATCAAAAGGATAGGTCGGTAACGGAACGCGAAGGCGTCTCACTCCGGTATAAAGAGCGGAGAAATCTACCTCAACACCTCCAAGCCAGAGACGTCCCAGGGAATTTAGAAGAAAGAGCTCGTCCGGTACATTTTCGTTGCGGTTGCGCAATGAGGCCACTATGAGTCCGCCTGCATCCTTTCCATTGTTCGGATGTTGAAGCGCAAAACCGGTCAGGCTCTGTCCTGGCCCAACCTCCAGCAAGGCGGTGTCCGCATCTTCAAGCAACAAACCGACCCCCTTGTTAAAATGGACGGTACGGCAGGTATGTTCCGCCCAATAGGATGGATCGGTTGCCTCCGCATCTTTGATCCAGGTTCCGGTTACATTAGAAATGAACGGAATTTCCGGTGGAGAAAAGCTCAGTGTTTTCAAAAATTTTGTAAACTCCTCCTTTATCGGTTCCATCATCCTAGAATGGAATGCATGAGAGGTTCGAATGCGTCGGGAAAAGATGTCTCTCTTCTTGAGAGACTCTTCCAATTTTATGACGGCTTCTTCCGGTCCTGCAGCTACACAGAGCGAAGGAGCATTAATCACTGCCAAGGAGAGTTCATCACCAAGCATTTCCCTGACTTCTTCCTCCGGTAAAGGTACCGCGAGCATTGTACCTTCCGGTAGCCGGTCAATAAGTTCAGCTCTTTTGACCAGCAGGAGTAAGACATCTTCCAGAGAAAGTACTCCCGAAAGGCAGGCAGCCACATATTCACCAAGGCTATAACCTATCATAGCCCGTGGCTTGATCCCCCAATGCATCCATAATTTAGCCAAAGCATACTCGACTACAAAAACAGCCGAGTGGGCAAACCTTGCCCGGTTTAGTCTCTTGCTCGCTTCATCAGTATCCTCGGAATCCGGATTCAGCATTTTTTTCAGATCAAAGCGAGGTTTTTGCGATGAGGAATACGACTCCTCCACTTCTTCATGGTAAAGTATTTCCTTCAGATTTACCCCCAGCAGTGGTTCAAGGATTTTGGCACACCGGCCAATCTCTTCCTGAAATACCGGTTCCGTCTCATAGATGCCTCTCGACATATTGACATAATGCTCCCCCATTCCCGGAAACATAAATACCACGGATTGCTTTCCCGGTTCAAGGTTATGCGTCAATACCCGCTTGGGATCCCTGGTTTCCAGTGCGTCAACGGCATCCTGCACGTTCCGGCAAACTACTATCCGTCTATGATTAAATGCCTTTCTACCGACGTGAAGGGTATATGCGGTGTCTTGAATATTAAGATCAGGATTTTCTCTCATATATCGTGCCAGATTTCCCGTTATCTCTTCCAGGGCTGCTTCCGTCTTTGCCGACAACGATAGGAGTTGCCACGGTTTTTCCTGGCCGGAAGGTTCCACAGCAGGAGCTTCTTCAAGAATAACGTGCGCATTGGTACCTCCTATTCCAAAAGAGCTGACTCCGGCACGACGGGGAATACCGTTTGTCTTCCACTCAGACAGTGTGCGATTTACATAAAAAGGGCTGTTTACAAAATCTATCTCCGGATTAGGTGTCTCAAAATGGAGGCTCGCTGGAATCTGACAGTGTTTCAGGGAGAGGACAGCTTTTATGAGTGAAGTCACACCGGCTGCCGTATCCAAATGTCCAACGTTCGTCTTTACCGAACCAATAGCGCAAAACCCCTTTTTCTGCGTTTTCATACGGAAGGCACTTGTCATGGCCTGTACCTCAATGGGATCGCCAAGGGCAGTTCCTGTACCATGAGTTTCCATATACGTAATTGTCTCGGGATTTATCTCAGCCATTTCAATGGCCCGGTTTATTACCTCTATCTGGCCTTGTACTCCCGGAGCTGTATAGCCAACCTTCATAGAACCGTCATTATTCATGGCAGCACCTTTAATCACGGCATATATCATGTCTCCATCCTTTATCGCGTCATCTAATCTTTTGAGCATTACAACCCCTGCCCCACTTCCTCCCACGGTACCCTTTGCACCACTGTCAAAAGCCCTGCAGTGCCCGTCCGGAGACACCACTCCCTCTTCCTGATAAAGGTAGCCTGACTTCTGCGGAACATGAATCGTAACTCCACCTGCCAGGGCCATATCACACTGATAACTCATGAGTCCCTGGCATGCCAACTGAACGTTAACCAGGGATGTGGAACAGGCAGTGTTTACATTAATGCTCGGGCCCTTAAGGTTTAATTTATATGAAACCCTTGTAGGAACAAAATCTTTATCATTACCGATAAAGAATTGAAGGCCACCGGTAGATTTGAGTAATTCAGCATTGGAAATCAAATTTGAGAGCAAATATGTGTTCATTCCCACACCTGCATAGACACCAATCAATCCTCGATAAACTTCAGGATTATAACCCGCACCTTCAATTACTTCCCAGCAAATCTCCAGAAAGAGACGATGCTGTGGATCCATCATTTCTGCCTCGCGGGGAGAGATACCAAAGAATGATGCATCAAACCTGTCAATACCTTCCAACATTCCACTTGCCTTCACATAGTCAGGGTTTTGCAGTAATTCATTATCTATACCGGAACCCATCAATTCCTCGTCAGTAAAGAACGTAATAGATTCCTCACCGGCCTGAAGGTTTCTCCAGAATTGTTCAATGTTCTGTGCGCCCGGAAAACGTCCGTTCAGACCGATAATGGCAATGTCCCCATTTTCCTGACGTGTTCCCTTCATACGGGATTCCGGAAGAACAGAATGTGTTTCTCCCTTTGTAAGATAGTTTGCAAGTGACCGTATTGTTGGATACTGAAACAGATTAAATACCGGAATATCTTTATCGAAAATCTGTTTTAATTTGCTTTGGACTCTTACCAGGAGCAGGGAGTGTCCACCCATATCAAAGAAGTTGTCATCCAGACCAAAGTTCTCCTGATTGAGTACTTCTCTCCATACTTCTTCTATTTCCCGCTCAGCGTCAGTTTCCGGTGAAACAGCATAGGGTTTTTGTTGTTGTATCTGTTCATGGAACGATAACGCGTTTCGGTCGATCTTTCCATTTGGAGTCATGGGAAGCTTTTCAAGGGTAATAAAGTATGCGGGTACCATATAATCCGGCAGCTTCCCTTTGACATAATCTCGTAATTCAGTAGTCTCCAATTCTCTGTCTGCAACCACATAAGCAACTAATTGCTTATGATCTGAACCATCCTGCCTGGCAACCACCACACAATCCTTTACCCCCGGATAATCTGCGAGTTGAGCCTCGATCTCACCCGGTTCTATTCTAAATCCACGAATCTTTACCTGATGATCTATTCTTCCCAGAAATTCAATATTCCCACCCAGCAGATACTTCACCATGTCACCGGTCCTGTACATACGTTGCCCCGACTCTTTAGTGAATGGATTCGGAATAAATTTCTCTGCTGTTGCCCCTGGACGTTTGTGATAGCCCCTGGCAAGTCCACACCCTCCGACAAAGAGTTCACCTGGGATACCAACCGGTACCGGCTGGAGGTTTTGGTCCAGTATATAGAGATGGAAATTCGATATTGGACGGCCTATGGGTGGAACATCCTCACTATCACACTCACAAATCGTTGTACATACTGTTGCTTCTGTAGGACCGTATGCGTTAAAAAATCTCCTGTTTTTTGACCACGCATTTGCTATGTTCAGGGAACATTGCTCTCCTGCCGTAATAACAGTCTTCAGGCAAGGAAGATCATCTGCAGACATAGTTGCAAGGACTGAAGGAGGTAATACCGTATGTGTTATCGCAGACTGATTAATGAGCTGAACGAGCTCCGCACCGGGAATTAATGTTTTCTGTTCTGAGAGGTATAGTTGAGACCCTGAACAGAGGGCCATGATAATTTCATAAATTGATGCGTCAAAGCTGAGTGAGGCAAACTGGAGAATACGGCTGCCCGGCTGTACTCCGAACATCCTGATCTGCTCTTTTACCAGGTTGCACAATCCACGGTGAGAAAGCTCGACCCCGTTTGGCTTCCCTGTTGAACCGGATGTGTAGATCATATAGGCAAGGTTTTCCGAAAAAACATGACGAATGGGATTCTCTCCACACTCCCCACCGATCTCATCCGGATCAAGAGAAAGTATTTTTAATTTTAGACTATTGATTTTAGACTGAAGGCCGGAATTAGAAGCCGGTATATTCCTTTGAGTGAGGAGTAGCTGTATATTCGAATCCTCTATCATATAAGCAAGACGTTCCTCAGGATAAGTCGGGTCAAGTGGAACATACGCCCCCCCTGCTTTGAGTATGCCGAGAATCCCTATAATCATCTCAGGGGACCGTTCAATACAGATACCCACAAGACAGTTGCCAGTTATCAGTGGGCTGTTGTCACTGTCGGTTTTAATGCTGAGCAGGTAATGGGCAAGTTGATTCGATTTCCGGTTGAGTTCCCGATAGGTCAAATGCTGTTTTTCAAAGACGACCGCAATAGTATCCGGCGTTTTATCTACCTGCTCCTCAAATAATTGATGGATACATTTGTCCTGCGGAAATTCCCTTTCTGTCTGGTTCCACTCAAATACGATCTTCTCTCTTTCCGCTTTTGGCATAATGGGCAGCTCCGTAATTCTCATTCCGGGGTTTTCCACTACCGCCTCCAGCAGAGTCTTGAAATGTCCAATCATATGACGAATAAAAGTAGAATGAAACAGGTCTGTGTTGTATTCAAATGAACCGGTTAATCCGTGATCTGTTTCCCTCATCTGCAACGTAAGATCAAACCTGGATATTGTATTCTCTAACTCCAGTGTCGATATCTCCAGCCCGGTGAGTTCAAACTCCTCTTCAGGTGCATTTTGTAAAGCAAACATAATCTGAAACAGAGGAGAATGGCTCATATCTCTTTCCGGTGATAATACTTCTACCAATCTCTCGAAGGGAATATCCTGATACGCATACGCGTCAAGTGTCATGGTACGGACACGGTTTAACAGTTCATGAAAATCAGGACAACCTGATAGTTTAGTCCTCAGTACAAGCGTATTAACAAAAAAGCCTATTAACGACTCCGTATCTTTATGATTTCGGTTCGCGATGGGTGACCCTATCACGATATCCTCCTGTCCGGTATAGCGGTAAAGCAAGAGAGCAAAGGCCCCATATAATGTCATAAACAGACTGACTCCCTGCTGCCGGCCAAGAGCATTGATCCTGTATGTCATGTCTTGATCAATGGTAAAGGTTTCCACACTTCCGTTATACGTCTGTATGGGAGGACGCGGCCTGTATGTCGGAAGCTCCAGAACATCACGCATGCCTTTAAGTTGTTCCATCCAGTAGTTGAGTTGCTCTTCCAACACCTCACCTTCCAACCATTGACGCTGCCAATACGCATAATCCGCATATTGAACGGCAAGCTCCGACATGGGAGATTCCTCTCCTTGCGAAAAGGCGGTATACAGATCTTTCAGTTCATTACTAAATATTCCCAGTGACCATCCGTCAGATACGATATGATGCATTACAATAAACAGCATGAACTCCTTTGGCGCTGTCTTGAATAGGAACGCCCTGAATAATGGACCCGTCGTCATGTCAAAAGGCTGCAAAGCTTCCCGGTTTGCGTATTGTTCGGCCTCCTCTGTCGGCAGTTCCATTAACGAGAGTGTCAGTCTTAATTCAGGGGCTATTTCCTGCACGGGGCTGTCATTAATTATCTTAAATGTCGTTCTCAGGGCTTCATGACGACGCAGTATCTCATTGATAGCTCTTTCTAATGCCGTTACGTTGAGTTCCCCCTTCAGACGCAGGCCACCTGCCATATTGTATGACGCGCTTGATCTTTCCAGTTGATCCAGAAACCAGAGTCTCTCCTGGGCAAAAGAGAGGGGAAGTGCATGCTCTCTTGAAACCGGTGTAATTGAAGGACGAACATTGATTTCTTTTTTATAGCGGAGCTTTTCGACAGCTTTGCTGAGTTCCATAACAGTCGGATACTCGAAAATCCCCCGTACCGGTAGCTCTATATGAAAAGCCTCTCTTATTCGGGAAGTCACCTGTGTTGCCATGAGTGAGTGACCACCCATGTCAAAGAAGTTGTCGTGAATACCAAGTCTCTCTCTCCCTAATATTTCCGACCAGATTGCACATACAATTTCTTCCGTAGGTGTGTCTGGCGGGATATAGTCATCTTCGTCTTCGGCCATTTCCAAAACAGGCAGCGCCTTACGGTCTACTTTTCCATGAGGAGTAAGGGGTATTGCATCAAGGATTACGATGTTTGTGGGAATCATATAATCAGGAAGTTTCTCCCAGAGCAAACCGTGTAATTCCTGGATGAGGATTTGATTAATTTTATGCTGCTGGGGGTGATTCGCATAATAAGCTAACGATCTTATTTTGAAACGCTCCTCATGCGGTGTTATTGGATTTATTGATGATCCTTTTTTCTTAAATAGCACATCATAAGAATCCTCTGAGCATGACTGGATCAACTCAACAGAGTATTCCGAATCCTTACCCAGAGCACAGAGGTCCTCAGGGTCTATTCCATTGTAGGTACAAGCCGATACTGCTTCTCTTAATAGTCCCACCGTATCAATCCCGAAAGGGAACTTCAGGATTTCAAGGGCCTTCATCGTCTCCTCAATACGAGCATCAGGTACATTACTGATACCAAGCACCTCCGGCTCATCTATTCCCAGTCTTTCTGACAAATCCTCTTTTGTTAATGCTTCCTTTCCCCAATCCAGCCAGTCAATCTTTTCAGGAAGATTGGTTTTAGCAGAAACGTAAAGTATAACATCATACCGAAATCTTGTTAATTCATTGTGGTAACTTCCCCATTGATGCTGGATAAGAACATTGCTGATTTCAGGAAACATTTCCTTGAGTGCAATAAAAAATGCAGGGTCTATTAACAACTCTTCTTCACGGGAGATGTGATAGTTAATATCATTTTTCAACTCATTCAGAGAACGCCCCGCAGGCGCCTGATACGTCTGAACAGAAGTATGGTAAGCCCTCTGTAAAGGAAGACTCCGTATATCACCGATAAAGACAACTCCCCCCTGACGTATTATCTTCAAAATACCTTCCACTACCTTTACGAGATAATCAATATGAGGAAAATATTGAACGATTGAGTTCAAGATCACCGTATCATAGATACCGGGCTCAACTCCATCAAAGTCATCTGCCTGCCTTCGTGAGAGCTTTACATGAGCAAGCCCTTCTTTTAATTCCTGTATTTTTCGGATATATTCAATTGATTTCTCCGAAAAGTCAGTACCGAAATACCTTTCACATTGAGGCGCAATTCTGGAAAGGAGAAGACCGGTTCCGCAGCCGATTTCCAGAACCGCTGTCGGGTTCAGGCCCAGTATCTGCTTAACGGAATAGTCTACCCACTCCCGCATCTCCACTTCCGGTATTGGCAGTCCTGTATAGCTGCTGTTCCATCCGGTAATATTGAAGGTTATATCGCCATTATCAGGGTTTGAATCATAAATATCCTCATAGAGGGATTTCCAGTGAAGGACATGATCCATTTCTAATTGTTTTGCCTTTTGTTCCTCCAACTGGTTTAGTGATTCTTTCTCCGGAACTACATATGCAATCAGTCTCTTCTCTCTAACTTCATCTTTATGGTCGATTACCACCACCTCCCGGACAGCGTGATGGTCAGAAATTACTGTCTCTATTTCTCCCGGTTCTATCCTGAACCCCCTGATCTTTACCTGGTGGTCTGTTCTCCCCAGAAATTCGATATTGCCATCCGGTAAATATCGAGCACGATCACCCGTTTTGTACATACGATTATCAACAACCAATCCTGAATTGTTCACAATTCCTTCATGGAATGGATTGGGGATGAATTTTTCGGCAGTTAGATCAGGACGGTTTACATAATCCCTTGCAAGACCTGCCCCCCCTATATACAATTCTCCGGGAACACCAACAGGTACCGGTTGTAAGAGTTTATCAAGGATATAGACTTCAGTATTTGACACAGGTTTCCCAATTGGTACAGAGCCTTGAATCAACCCCGATGCTATGTAGCAGCAGGTAAATGTTGTATTCTCGGTTGGCCCGTATCCATTGATAATTTTTGTTTCTTCTAATTCTTTTAAGGCCTTATTTACGTGGAGAGGGGACAATACATCTCCACCTGCCAAAAGGTAACGGAGTCCCCTCAGGTCATCGACCCTCTCATCAACCATCAGATGAAACAACCCTGCTGTTAACCACAACGCAGTAACATTATATTGTTTAACGACATCTCCCAACTCATCCAGGGATGGTATTCCGTGGGGCATAATCACCAGACGTGAGCCATTCAACAGGCTTGCCCATATTTCAAACGTAGAGGCATCAAAAGATATGGGAGAATGCTGGAGAAAGGTATCTTCAGGCGTAACGTTTATATAATTTGTTTCCCTGACTAATCTCATTACATTGTAATGTACAACCCTCGTACCTTTTGGCCTGCCCGTAGATCCGGATGTATACATTACATAAACCAGGTTTTGCGGAGTTACTATGCAAACCGGATTTCCATCACGTCCCTTTACGGTTGTAGTGTTCCATTCGCTGTCAAGCCGGATGGAGATAATGTCTGCATGTATGGGTTTCAAGCCTTCAATGCGAGTTGACAACATTGCATCAGTCAACAATATCCTTATCCCTGAGTCAGCAATCATAAAAGAGAGACGCTCTTCCGGATAGTTGGGATCCAGGGGTACATAGGCACCGCCTGACTTGAGAATTCCAAGGAGAGATATGATCATTCCAACAGAACGTTCCAGAAAAACCCCAACAGGAATCTCTGGCCCTACCCCCAGGTCTCTCAGATAATGAGCCAGTTGATTGGCACGAATATTTAACTCACCGTATGTAAGTTTCTCTTGTCCAGACACGAGAGCTATCGCCTCCGGTGTTTTTTCAACCTGTTCTTCAAATAACTGATGAATACACCTGTCTTGAGGATATCGTGATTGTGTATTATTCCATTCTGTAATTAATCGATATCTCTCCTGCTCAGTCAGGATAGGGACTTCTAAAACCCGTTGGCAAGGATCTTTTACATACTCCTCAAGCATAGTCATGAAATGTTCTACCATACGAACGACAGTATGATGTTCAAAGAGGTCCGTATTGTAAAGAAGCGCGCCTTTCAGTTCACCTGATATTTCCCATAGATGAAACTCAAGATCAAATCTGACCATGATGCTTTCAAGTTCCAATTCCTTAATCTTGAGGTCTTTCAATTCGATATCTGCCATTGGCGCATTCTGTAATACGAACATAACCTGTACCAGTGGATTCCTGCTCATGTCCCTTTCAGGCTGCAGCTCTTCTACCAGTTGTTCAAAGGGAATGTCCTGGTTTGCATAAGCGTCAAGTGCTGTTTTTCTCACCCTGCTCAGAAGTTCCTTAAACTCGGGATCGCCGGAAATATCTATACGTAAAACCTGTGTATTCACAAAGAAACCTATCAACGACTCTATCTCCTGGTGATTTCTATTGGCAATGGGAGCACCCAGGACAATATCATCCTGACCGCTATAGCGTGACATAAGCCCGGCAAATGCAGCAAGCAGGGTCATAAACAGGCTGGCACCTGTCTCATTACTCAATTTCTTCAGGCCAAGGGTAAGTTTTTCCTCTATCACAACATCCACCTTATTCCCTTTATACGAAGCTACAGCAGGTCTCGACTTATCTGTTGGAAGTTCCAGACGTGGTAAATCTGCCAGTTTTTCTTTCCAATAGTTTAACTGAGTATCCAATACCTTTCCGCTCAGCCATTCGCGTTGCCACGAAGCGAAATCTGCATACTGAATTTCAAGTTCATGTAAGGGAGATGATTCTTCATTTAAGAATGATTCATATAAAAGAGTTAACTCCCTGATCAATATTCCCATTGACCAACCGTCCGAAACGATGTGATGCATGTTTACAATCAGGATATGATTGTCCCCGGATAAACGAATTAGAACAGTCCTGAGAAGATGAGGCGTCGTAAGATCAAACGGTTTCAACTCCTCCTCCCGAACCATCCTTTTAATTTCAGATTCTCTTTCCTCTTCAGAACATGACTCTAAATTGATAGTGGGCAGTTGCCTTGTCAAGTTACGTTCTATGACCTGTTGAAATTTCCCGTTCTTATTCTGAAATGAAGTTCGGAGCGCTTCGTGTCGATTGATAATCTCAAGAAAACTTTGCTCCAGGGCATTCACGTTAAGGATGCCGGTTATCAGTAAAGCCATGGGTATGTTATAGAATGGATTATCAGGCACCAGTTGATCCAGAAAAAAGAGCCTCTCTTGTGCAAAGGAAAGGGGCAGTGTTTCGTCCCTGGATACCGGGGTGATAGAAGGTCTGACCTTTGTCATCTTTTCAACGCGAGCTTTCTCTATAGTCCTGCTGAGTTCGACAACCGTTGGTAATTCAAAAACAGTCCGTACCGATAATTCTACCTGAAAGGTATCCCGGATACGTGAGACCAGTTGGGTCGCCAGCAAAGAGTGCCCGCCGGATTCGAAGAAGTTCGTATTAATACTGGTAACCTCAACGCCAAGTACTTGTGACCAGAGGTTACAAAGGAGACGATCTGTCTCAGTACGGGGAACCACCTGTTCTATCAGAATCACAAGGTCAGGTAACGGTAGTGCTTTTCGATCAATCTTGCCATTCGGGGATAATGGTAAATTTTCCAGCACGGTAAAGCTGGATGGAATCATATGCTCCGGTAAATATTCTTTGAGCCAGCTGCGCAGAACACTTATTGCTTCGGTTACAGGAGTCTTTAATGTTACATAAGCGGCTAAGTTTGGGTTGTCTTCTTTCTCATAAAGGACTACAACCGCTTCCCGAACCGCTTCGTGTTGATTGAGCGTGGATTCAATCTCACCTAATTCAATGCGGAAACCTCTGAGTTTTACCTGGTAGTCTATACGTCCATGGTATTCCAGATTGCCATTGGGAAGCCAACGGGCCCTATCTCCGGTTTTGTAAAGTCGCTTACTTTTTCCAAAGACTTCGACTTCGATGAATTTTTCTTTGGTTAGTTCGTGGCGGTTAAGGTAGCCACGGGTTACACCGGTTCCGCCTACATACATTTCACCCGATACACCTATCGGTACCGGCTGCTGGTAATCATCAAGAATCCACACCTGTAAGTCTGCAATGGGACAGCCGATAAGATTGCTGTCAGGGATTTGATCTGCAGTTACCGGATGGTAGGTTACATGTACCGTTGTTTCCGTAATACCGTACATATTGACTAATTGTGGTTGTTGGTCACCATGCCTGTCAAACCACGGTCGTAACATCTTATAATCAAGAGACTCACCACCGAAGATAACCAAACGTAGAGAAAGCTCATCAGGCTGATTATCAACGGATATTAGTTGCTGAAACGCAGAAGGAGTCTGGTTAAGTACCGTCACCCCGTGCGTAATGAGTAATTGGTAGAACTCTTCAGGAGTACGGCTGGTAAAGTAGGGTACAACAACAAGCTTACCTCCATGAAATAATGCGCCCCAGAGTTCCCAGACGGAGAAATCAAAGGCATATGAATGGAACAGAGTACAGACGTCCTCTTGATTAAAGTGATACCACTTCTTTGTCGCGGCAAACAGGCGCGCTACATTATAGTGAGTAACCTGGCAACCCTTTGGCTTACCCGTCGAACCTGATGTATAAATAACATAAGCCAGATGCTCCGGCCCACTTTGTCTAACCGGATTTTCCCCGGAACAACCCTCAATCTGTTCCCATTCGTTATCCAGACAAAGTACATTTAGTCTTGGGCAACCACGTAGGGATGCCCCTACATCTGGCAATCTATCTAATAAATTACTTTGGCTTAACAATACAGAAACTTGACTGTCTTCCAGCATGAACTGCAAACGGTGTTCAGGATACTCCGGGTCAAGTGGAACATAGGCGCCCCCTGCCTTCAGAATACCTAATAGCCCAATCACCATATCCAAAGAGCGTTCCATACAAATACCCACTAAACAGTTACCGGATATCAAGGGACTGTTATCTGTGTCGGTTTTGAGATTGAGCAGGTAATGGGCAAGTTGATTTGTTTTCCGGTTGAGTTCACGATAGGTCAACTGTTGGCCTTCAAAAACCACTGCAATATTATCTGGCGTTTTCTCTACCTGCTCCTGGAACAGATCCACTATGGTTTTCTCTTTAGGATAATCGGTTTCTGTCCGGTTCCATGTCAGTAACTGCTGCTGTTCTGCGTGCATGAGTAACGGCAGTGCAGTAATCTGTTGTGCGGGATTCTGTACAATACCTCTGAGCAGCACTTCAAAGTGCCCGGCCATTCGTTTTATAGTATCCGAGTTGAACAGATCAGTATTGTACCTGAGATAACCTGACAGGGAGTTCTCTAACTCGATTATCTCCAACGTCAGGTCAAACTGACCTTCTTCTTGAGGTATTACAAACGGTTTTATTTCCAGACCGCCCCAGTTCATGGTGACCTCTGTTTTTCCCATTTCATCGAAGAGGTTGGTAAAATCTCCTATCTGGGCCTTTTGTAAAACAAAATCTACCTGGAAAAGCGGTGAAAAAACGGGAGAGCGTTTCGGTTGCAGACGTTCAACCAATAACGGGAACGGAAAATCCTGGTGCTCGATAGCCTCCAGTATCGTATCACTCATCTGATAGAGTAAAGACCGGAATGTGGGATTGCCTGCACAATCGGTACGGAGTACAACCGGATTAACAAAATAACCTGTAATACCGTTAAAATCGCTGTTATCTCTCCCCACTGTGGGAGAACCAACCAGGATATCGTCCTGTCCCGTGTAACGATGCAGCAAGACATGAAAGGCAGCCATCAATACCGTGAACAACGTTGTTCCTTCCGCCCGTGCCAGTTCTCTTAATTGTTGTGTTAAGATTTCATCGATAGGGAAGTTGATGGTTGAACCGTGAAATGTCTGTTCAGGAGGACGGGGCCGGTCCGTGGGCAATTGCAAGACAGGAATCTCTCCTGCCAGTTTTTTTTGCCAGTACTGCCATAATTTTTCCCCTTCAGGCCCTGCCAACATCACTGTCTGCCACTGTATATAGTCCCGGTAATTATGCCGCAACGGTTCCAGATTTGGAATTTGGTCTGCTGTTATTGATGAATAGACTTTACTGAACTCATCCATAAGCACCCATAACGACCAGCCATCAAAGACAATATGGTGTATCGTGATCAACAATACGTGATCTTTTTCGGTTTGACGGAACAGGTGTATCCGCATCAGAGGACCGGTTCCCAGGTCAAATGGTTGCTGATACGACTGAATCACCTGCTGTTTTAACCGTTCTTCACTCCTATCAGCAGCGTCTACGATTTCAAACCATACATTTTGATTTTCTCGAATCCTTTGCAGCGGCTTACCGTCCTGAACAGGAAAACAGGCTCGCAGCAAAGGATGCCGATCTACCAGATATTGGAATGCGCGTTCCATGGCTGCAACATCAAACGGTGAACAGATGCGAAAGGAGGCTGCAATATTGTATGCCGCACTCTCTTTCGCCTCCTGGTTGACAAACCACAACGCCTGTTGGCCATGGGAAAGTGGATACGCATCTGGTTTAGAGGTTTCCTCACGCAATAAGCCCAGAAATTCACTTTTATGCTGTTTCAGGATTTCTAATACTTCAGGCGTTAATACTTCTGCGGAACCTTGACATCGAAGCTGCTCATCTTCTATCCATAACTTCGCACCACGTTTTATCAGATCTTGAAAAAGAAGAGTTATATTCATAATTTTATATTAAGCCAGTAGTCAATTTCTGTTGATATTGTTTTGGTAACTCCGGTTTCAGTTCCAGATGAGTTTTAAATTACCTGTCTGCCGGCAAGGCAGGGATTTTATTATTGGCGCTTATTAGACGTCCTGTCATTTTTCACTCAGTTCCTTATACATACTTTCCAATATTTACATACGATTAGGTATTATATATCACATGGATAAACTATACAATAGTATGCTATTAGGTAGAAAGCTGAATGATAGAAATTCAAATGCTGTCTGAGGTAAGGCAAGTGCTAAACTGTGAATTTCTGAACCGGGTTAATACACTGTTTAAGCTTTTCAGCTAAAACAGTAACATGAGGTTTTTGTAGCATGGTTTCATGGGTTCCGGGAACCCAATGCAAATCTACTCCATCAGACGCAACTTTCTCCCAACCTTGTGTTTTGCTTTGAGTGTTTTGAAAAGCAGACAAAGATTTTTCCAAGGGACGGAATAGAGTAACTTTCCCCCGGTAAGAGCGTGGTTTGTAATTAAAAAATGCCTGCCCGTTGCTCCTGTAAACCTTAAACAAACGGCTTGCCTGTTCATAATCAAAATCAGCAGAGACAATACCCGCGCGTTTTGCTTCCTCCACAATAAAAAGGATTTGTTCTTTTTCATCCAGCTTCTGTAGTTCTTTTACCGATAAGGTTAAAAACTCAGCAAAGAGACCTGCCATGAATGTGGCATTATCTGCTTGAGTTATTTGAATAAGCTCATCGGAAATTTTGGCTGAACTATCAAATAACACCAACAGTGCAATCTCATGTCCTCTTGCCTGTAATTGCTGAGCTGTTTCGAATGCCAGGATTCCGCCAAAAGACCAACCTGAAAGAAAGTACGGCCCCTGAGGTTGCACCGATTGGATCCAATCCAATTGATATTCCACTATATCCTCTACCCTGTCAAAAGGTTCCTGCCCTTTTTCCAACCCATAAGCCTGTAAAACGTAAAACGGTTGATCCGGGTCCGTTTGATCTCCTAACTCTTTATAGGAATAAATATTGCCCCCCGCAGGATAAAAGCAAAAGAGTGGTTTTTTAGAACCATTGCTCCGAACCGCCACAAGAGGTGTCCATTCATCGGGTTTCTTCTCTTCACCGAGCAATCTGGCAAGCTCTTCTATGGTCGGACTTTTAAAAATGCTTGCAAGGGGTAATTCTGTTTTAAATTCTTTGTTGATTCGCGAAACCAGGCTGACTGCCAGAAGGGAATGGCCTCCTGATTGGAAAAAATTATCTGTTATGCCAATTTTATTGATTCCCAAAACAGTTTGCCAGGCTTCAGCCAGCTTTTTTTCAATATCATTCCGTGGTGCTTTATATTCTGAATTCTCGCGAATTCCGATTTTTGCAAGATCAGGCAAGGCCTTCCTGTCTATTTTTCCATTAGGAGTAAGTGGTATGGAATCCAATAAGACAATGGCAGAGGGAACCATGTAATCAGGCAGGTTCAGGCCAAGGTAGTCACGGAGTTTAGGAACAATTTGACGAGTTAATTTTGCTTTAACCGGATTATTGACGCAGGTTTTTAATGGTTTTTCTGACAATTCGAAATAAGGTTTGTATTCTACTTTGCCTTTTTTTGAACCGGGAATGAAAATAACATCGTAGTAGAAATCATTCAATAACTGAAATTCAACAGAGCAGGAAAGTTCTTTACTCAACTCCCACAGATCATCCGGTTCAATCCCCTCGTTTTGAAACCTGTGGATCGCGTTTTTCAATTGACTAACGGTTTCATTTCCAGAGGTATTGGCAAGGTAACCCAAAATTTTTTCATCATTTCTTATGCGAGAGTTGGCTACTGTATTTATACCAATGATTTTTTCTTTGCCTGAGATGAGTAATCCACGAATTTGTGATAAATCCATTCCATTCCAATCGATCCATTCCGGCTGCATATTTTCAACGGGGACTTTTAGATTTTTTCGGAGAAAAACATCATAGCGGTAGCGACTTAACTCATTGTTGTATTTTCCCATCTTAGGTTGGATACGTATTTGAGCGATTTCATGGTTTTCTTCGTCCAACCCACGAAAAAAGGCAGGCTCAATCAGCAGCTCTTCTTCGTTTCTCATATTTTCCTGAATCTTATGGTTTAACTCATGGATAGTCATTGATGGAGTTGCCTGAAACAATTGTATTGATGCCTGAAGGGCATGTAACAGTGCGAAGTTTCGAACATCACCAATAAACAGGTACCCACCGGGTTTCAGTTTATTAAAAGCATTTTTTAAGACAAGCAAAAGGTAATCAACATCAGGAAAATATTGAACCACTGAGTTTAATATTATAGTATCAAAGAATTCATCTTCGATACCTTCGAAATTATCAGCCTTGCGATTGAAGAGTTTAACATGTCTCAGGCTGTCTCTTGTTTTAATTAAACTATCAACATAATCGACTGCAGTTTTTGAAAAATCAGTCCCGTAGTATTCTTTACACGCTGGTGCTATCCGGGATAAGAGCAACCCGAGACCACACCCTATCTCCAGTACGTTTTCAGGTTGGGTAGACAGTATCTGGCCTACGGCATTTTCTACCCACTCACGCATCTCTTCGGCCGGTAGTGGTTCGCTGGTATAACTGTTGTTCCAACCAATAATATTAAAAGCTTTATCTTCTATATCATCGGATTGACCATAGGTATTTTCGTAGAGGGTTTTCCAGTCTGAAACCAGGCTTTCCTGCCATTCATCACTTTCAATCTGTGCATCTATCCCTTGAGAATCTGGGATGACATAGGATACCAGGCATTTATTGTTCATGGAATCTTCCTGATCTATTACGATGCTATTCTGCACCATCGGATGCAGGGTCAGTAATGCCTCAATTTCTCCCGGTTCGATGCGAAACCCTCGTATCTTTACCTGGTTATCTGCCCGCCCCAGGTATTCGATATCTCCGGAGTGACCTTCTGACCCAGGTCGGTACCTGGCAATATCCCCTGTCTTATAAAGCCTTGTGCCCTCTTTTTTGTGCAACCCATCTTCCTCTGAAAATGGATCAGGGATATATCTTTCAGCGGTTAAAGCTGAGGCCTTCAGGTAACCCCTGCTAAGACCGGAACCACCTACGTAAAGTTCTCCTACAACCCCAATCGGCACCGGGTTGTAATGCCGATCCAATAGGTAAACTTGGAGATCTGGAATCGGTAAACCAATCATGCTTCTTCTTTTTTCTATATCCTTCATGGTCAAGGGACGATAGCTGACATGGACCGTGGTTTCCGTTATTCCATACATATTGACCAATTGAGGAGATTGATCTCCATGCCGCTGGAACCATGGTTTGAGACTTTGAATGTCAAGTGCCTCTCCACCAAAGATTATAAGACGTAACTTCAAATCCTCAGGCTCATTAAACGACTCTTCACAACGACTGAGTTGTTGAAATGCGGATGGTGTCTGGTTGAGAACAGTTACACCTTCTTTATGTAAAAACTTGTAGAACTCTTCAGGTGAACGACTTACCATATAAGGAACGATAGCCAGTTTTCCTCCAAATAAAAGAGCTCCCCAGATCTCCCATATCGAAAAGTCAAAGGTATAGGCATGAAAAAACGACCAGATATCATTTTCATTAAAATGGTACCAATCCTGAGTTTGATGGAAAAGACGAACTACATTTGAATGAGTGGTTAAAACGCCTTTGGGTCTTCCCGTGGACCCTGATGTATAGATCACATAAGCAGTATTTGCAGGGCATACTGTACTTATCGGGTCCTCCTTACTCTCCCGGCTAATCCTGTTCCAATCGGAATCCAGGTTAATTCTCAATTTTACTTTCCCGGGCTCCAGACTCTGAACCAGTTTTTCTTTTGTTATCAGTATGGGAATTTCCGTATCGTCGATGATAAACCTTAAACGATCTTCGGGTATCACGGGGTCTAAAGGTACATATGCACCTCCTGCTTTCAGAATGCCAAGTATACTTATGATCATATCAGAAGATCGCTCCAGACAGATACCTACCATGACCTCCGGTCTGATTCCTTCTTTTTTCAGATAGTGAGCTAATTGATTCGTTTTTTCGTTTAATTCTCTGTAGGTGAGTTCGCAGCCGGTTGGATTATCTTCTCCCATTACTATTGCCGGTCGCCCCGAAAACCGTTCCACCTGTTCTTCGAACATTTGATGGATACAGCGATCTGCTGTTAATTCATCAGGCTGGTTTTTCGTCCCGGCATAGTTCCAGTCAACAAGTAACTTGCGCCTCTCCGAAGGAGCCAGTATTTCATAGTCTGAAATCTTTTTTACCGGATCATTTCCCACATCTTTAAGAAAGTTCAAAAAATGTGATAACAACCGTACGATGGTTGATGATTCAAAGAGGTCGGTGTTATATAAGAGAAAACCTTTCATTGATTCCTGTACTTCAAAGAGGTGAAATTCCATATCAAACCGGACCATGAAAGTTTCGGTTTCCAATGGTTTGATAGTCAGCTCGTCAAAATCAATCTCTTTCATTGGAGCATTCTGGAGGGCAAAGGATACCTGCACCAGTGGGTTCCGACTCATATCCCTCTCAGGCTGAAGTTCATCAACCAGGTGCTCAAAAGGTAAATCCTGATTTTCATAGGCATCAAGGGTCGTTTGGCGTATCCGGCTTAGTAAATCACTGAACTTCGGGTTTCCCGACAGGTCACATCGCAAAGCCAGGGTGTTCACGAAAAACCCGATTAAGGGTTCCAATTCCTTACGGACTCTATTTGCAATGGGAGAACCGAGAACGATGTCCTCCTGTCCTGTATATCGATTAAAAATAACCATAATTCCTGCCAGGAGTGTCATAAAGAGACTGGTCCCTGATTTTAGGCTCAATTTTTTCAGGGTCTTTGTTAATTCCACGGGTATCTCTATAGATTCAACCGCGCCTTGATACGTGGTAATAGCAGGCCGGGGTTTGTCGGTCGGTAGATCCAGAAGCGGTAGGTCGCTTAATTGTCTCTTCCAGTATTCCAATTGTGCTTCATAGATACCTTTACTAAACCATCGGCGCTGCCAGACGCTAAAGTCGGCATATTGTACATCCAACTCAGGGAGGGGATATTCTTTTCCCGCGGAGTATGCTTTGTAGAGAATTGTTATCTCTCTATTCAGTACTCCTATTGACCAACCGTCTGAAATGATGTGGTGCATTGACATCAAAAGAACGTGTTCTTCTCCTGACAGTTTCAAGAGGGTGATTCTCATTAATGGCGCTTTCGTTAGATCAAAGACTTTCTCTTCATCTTCTTTTGCCACTCTTTTGACTTCCGCCATTCTTTCCTGGTTAGTCAAAGACTGCAGGTCAAGGATCGGCATCTCTATGGTCAACCCCGGATCTATGATTTGTGACGGTTTGCCATCATCATTTGAAATAAAAGAAGTACGAAGCACCTCATGGCGTCTGACAAGTTCCTTAAAGGTCTTCTCCATGATTTTTACCTGTAGCGGCCCTGTAATGAAGAGGGAAACTGACATATTATAGAAGGGACTATCGGGGACTAACCTGTCCAGGAACCAGAGCCTCTCCTGGGCAAATGAGAGAGGAAAGTTTCCTAATCGCTCCACCGGTTTTAGATCCTCTGTCTCTATCCTGGCATTCCGCATTAAAATCCCTCCCGCAAACCCGAGAAGTGTGGGATTCTCAAACAGGTATCTGAGTGGAAGATCAACCTGGAATACACTCCGTACCTTGGATATGGCCTGGGTAGCCAACAGAGAATGGCCGCCTAAATCAAAGAAATTGTCATGGATACCAACACGCTCGACACCCAGAATTTCCACCCAGTTTTCTGCAACCAGTTCTTCTACCGGAGTTGATGGTGCTACATAGCTCTCTTCGGATAATGAAGAATCTATCGGTAACTGTAGAAGTGCCCTTCGGTCAATCTTACCGTTCGGCGTAAGCGGCAATTTCTCAATTGTTACAAATACCGATGGTATCATGTATTCTGGCAGGATTATTTTAAGGTAAGCCCTTAATTCTTTGGTATCAAAGTTTTGATCAGAGACGATATAGGCAACTATACGTTTGTCTGTTGCAGAAGCATCACGGACAAGCACGGTATTATCTTGTACGGATGGATGTTGTCCCAGCACAGATTCAATTTCACCTAATTCGATGCGGAATCCTCTGATTTTAACCTGGTTATCTATACGGCCCAGAAATTCGATATTTCCATCAGGTAAGAAGCGAGCCAGGTCTCCGGATTTGTAAAGGCGAGTGCCAGCATCACTAAAGGGATTACTGATGAACCGTTCAGCGGTTAATTCCGGTCGATTGAAATAACCACGGGCTAAACCGGTACCGCCAATACAAAGCTCCCCGGGGATACCGACGGGAACCGGCCTACAGGAATTATCTAAGATAAATATTTGGGTGTTATCAATTGGATGGCCTATGACAGGAACATCCTTACCTTCCTTTTTCATCAAAGCGAATGTTGAGTAAGTTGTATCTTCCGATGGGCCATACAGATTGTGAACCTTCTTTACGCTGTCAAACTGGTAGATTTTTTGTACTAACTTATTTTTAAGAGCTTCTCCTGCAAGATTAACTACCTGTACAGACGCTGGTATATTTTCCATATTGACTAGTTCACTGATAACGGAAGGAACAGTGTTTACCAGTGTAACTTTTATTTCACCGTCTATATTTGCTAACTGCAAAGCATTCTCAACCAAAATGATGCGACCGCCAACGGTCAGCGGCAAAAATATTTCAAAAACCGAGAGGTCAAAGCTGATTGATGTTGAGGCAAGAACACCGTTTAATTCTTCCAATGTAAAGACGTTTTTAGACCAGGCCATTAATGCCATTGCGCTATTATGCTCAATAGCAACGCCCTTGGGTTTACCCGTTGAACCTGATGTATACATCACATAAGCCAGGTTACCCGATCCGACCCTGATACTGAGATTCCGGGTATCCAATTGTGATAGGCGTTCATCCTCGCAATCCAAACATAGCAACTCTGTTTCTGGCAACCTTTCTTTTAAACTTAATTGTGATACCACAACCATAACCTGTGCATCTTCAACCATAAACGCCAGGCGTTCCTTCGGGTAATCCGGATCCAGCGGTAAGTAAGCACCACCAGCCTTGAGAATACCTAACATGCCGACTACCATTTCCAGGGAACGCTCCAGGCAGATGCCAACCAGGACTTCCGGTCCTACATCTATACTTTGTAAATAATGGGCCAACTGGTTGGCCTTGATGTTTAGCTCCCGGTAAGTCATCTGCTGCTGTTCAAAAACAAATGCCACAGCGTCCGGTGTTTTTTCTGCCTGTGCTTCAAAAAGTTCATGTATGCATTTATCACCGGGATATTCCGCAGCAGAACGATTGAAATCTTTTACAATTTTTTCTTGTTCACCCTCAATTAATATGTCAATATCAGCTATTGATACCGTTCCCCTATCTACAAGCTCACCAACGGTTTTTAAGAAACGAGAACCGAATAGCTGCATGGTCGACTCATTAAAAACAGCAGAATAGTATTCAATTGCAAAAACGACTTTGTCCGTAAATTCCGTAGCAAAAATAGACATATCGAATTTTGAAGAATCTTTTACAATCCCCTCATATGGTCTGAATCGCAGTCCGGTTTCGTCCGGTTCAGACTGTTCGAAATTCATGTAGGAGAAGGTTATACCGGTTAACGGCTCCCGGCTCATATCTCTTGGGAGATTCAATTTTTGAATTAAACGATCAAAGGGGTACTCCTGATGAGAATAGGCATTCACCGTAAGTTCTTTTATCTCTGCCAGAAATTCCTTTATGGTTTTATTTCCTTCCGGGTAAGCCCGTATAGCCAGGTGATTGATGAACATTCCTATTATATTACTAACTTCAGGTACATTGCGACCAAGATCGGCAGTGGCAATGATGATATCATCCTGCCGGCTATATTTATGTAAAAGGATGTAAAAAGCGGTCAGAAATACCATGAATGGTGTAGTTTCATTATTCGCGCAAAACAGGCGAACTTTTGAAAAGAGGTTTTCGTCAACAGTGAAATCAACGACCGCTCCTTCATAAGTAATAACTGGCGGCCGCTGAAAATCATAAGGAAAGTCCAGGACAGGAACCTCTTTTTCAAATTGTTGGAGCCAATAATTTTCATGGGCCTTAAATCCTTCTGATTCAAAAAGTTCATTCTGCCAGTACGCAAAATCTTTGTATTGTATTTTTAACTCGGGAAGATTTTCATTTTTGTAAAAGGAATTCAATTCATTAAAAATAATCTGGAGCGAAAAGGCATCTGCCGTAATATGGTGAACATCGAACAAAAGTAAATATTCACCGGTATCCAGGGTTACGACTTCAGCCCTGAGCAGAGGAGCTTTTGAAAGATCAAAAGGTCTGGAAAATTCCTGAACATATGCTTCCAACTCCGATTTTTTCAGTGATCCTTCTTTCAGAGAGAAATCCACTTGGTCAGCTATAACCTGTACAAGCCGTTCATCTTTCATCACAAAAGAAGTGCGAAGGGGTTCGTGACGGGCTATGAGTTTTTCAAAGGCCATGGCCAGTTGTTTTATATCAACTCTATTTTCAATAAAAAGGATAGTCGGCAGATTGTAACCGGTGCTCTCTTTCGATAGCTCGCAAATAATATAGAGTCGTCGCTGAGCTGCAGATACCGGATAATAAGGTTGTATGTCTATCGCTTCAACAGGTATACGATCTTCAGTTACTTCGTGTCTCTTTTCAATAAACGCCGCATATTCTTCAATAGTTGTATACTTAAAGATATCTTCGATAGAGACGGTTATATTAAGTTTTTCAACAATTTTATTCCTTATTTTATTTGCATCAATTGAGTCACCACCCAGTTCGTAATAATCATCCTTCACGCTGATCTCGTCATATCCTAAAACCTCTGCCCAGACTTGAGCCACTCCTGTTTCCATCGAACTGTAGTTTCCATCATCCCTGCCGGAAAGTATTACGTTACCAGGTTTTTCCTGCGTATCCGATTCTTTTCCCGTATTCTTTTTGTCTTCTGAAAGTCGAAATAGATCTTCCGTTTTGACACCCGGAGGAAAAATTATCCCCTGACTGCCGTCATATGAAAGTAGCTTGTGTAAGGCATCAAGGGCATCCTGTGTTTTGATGGAATATTGCGCCTGGTTGGCTCCCCACTCAAAGGCCATCCCTGTTTCTTTCCAGGCAGGCCAGTTGATGGACAGGGTCTTTTGACCTTCTCTGTTACGAAAGGCGGAAAAGGCATCAAGGTAAGCGTTAGCTGCAGTATAATCGCCCTGCCCCACTGCACCGGTCAATGCGGTTAGCGCTGAACAGAGGATAAAAAAGTCGGGGGTATCTTCACGTGTAAGCCGGTCTAATATCCAGGTACCCTGTATTTTGGGACGAAGTACATTGATAAATGTATCTTCCTCTTTTTTAAATAAGAAACCTTCTCCGGCTATTCCCGCACAGTGTATTACCCCATCTATCTTTCCAAATTTTTCATGTACTTCTATTATGGCCTTTTCCATTTGAACCGGATTTGACACATCTGCGGAAATGACAAGAACTTTTGTACCGCTTTGTTCTATTTCAAGGAGAACACGTATTTTCTCTGCCTGCTTTGATTCCTCTTTTGATATTCCAGACCAGGATTCACGGGGAGGCAAGCCTGCGCGTCCAATCAGCACCAGCTTTACCCGGTTTTGGGTTGCCAGGTATTTTGCCATTTCGATCCCTATCCCACCCAGTCCGCCGGTGATGAGATAGACTCCCTGTTTTTTTATATCTATTCTTGTGTCTTCAGTTCGTATGATTTCAAAATCTTCCACATACCGTACACCATTGCGGTAAGCAACCGGTCGAATCGGATTATCAAAAACGGTAAACTCGTCTATAATCTGTCCACCTGTCGTACTCTCATCGATATCAAGATATTTACAGCCAATATTGTCATTCTCCTGGTGTATTACTTTTGCCAACCCTGCCAAGGCTGCGTTTACCGGGTTTACATTTATTTCTTTATTTGTTACAGACCAGGTATCTTTTCCCACCACCAGGATATCCAGGGGGTGAGAATATTTATTTTTAATTAAGGTTTTTACAAGGTGAAACAGGTTATAGACACTCTGTTTGAGCCTGGCCTCCAGTTCGTCCAGGGAACGAAAAGCTTGACTGGTAAGGGAGGGTGAGTATATAATTTTACGAATTTTTTGTTTTTCAAGTGACTCGATAAGGTTCAGGCGTTCCTCTTCAGTGCATGGAAGTTCGAAGGTTTTAATTTGTTTAAATTGTTCGATTTTTCCTATAACACAAAGTTCCTCGAGTATCTGAGAAGGTTCAATCTTTTCTGGTATCCAGGTTACACCCATTAGTTGGTATTCTTTTTGAGCTAGCTTAAAGGTTAGTCCATCGAATTGGGCATTAATCCTTCCATCAACATCGGATAAGATTACATCATACTTTTGTATTTCACTTGAATCACTTTCGTGTTTTCGTATGTAACTGTAAGCTTCGCCTGCGATTGGCCTGTATAATTTTGTGCTTTCACACATCATCGGCAGGAACCCCGGTTCTTCAAGACCAGAGCTCAAGGCTGCGTCCAACAGAGGGGGATAAAATTCAAAGCGGTTCAAGTCCTGCTTGAAATTATCGTTCAATCTTAAAAGGCTGAGTCGTTCTTCTTTATTTTTCCAGGTTTTTTCCATACAGTACCACCGCCTACTCACCTCGACCAGGGTTTGATCGCTGTTATCAAGTCTGTACTCTCCAGGGTCCTGTTCTTCGCATCGTGCCTTTATTCTTTCTATTTCCAGGTAGCCTGGTTTTTCTCCGGGTGCGGTTTTGATTTCCGCGGATGCATATTGGATCCAGGTGCTGTTTTGTTGTTTACGAAGTATTGAGGCAGCAAAGTCTTTTGGATTGTCTTTCAATATAACCATCAATCTGTCAGGTGACGTTCGCATTTCCTCAGGCGTGATCACTAACAGGTTTTCCCAGAACAGATCCCGTATTTCAATCGGACGGTTATATCCCTGTTTTTTCGCGACTTCCGAGAGTAATTGAAAATAAGCGGTTCCTACCAGGCAGGTTTGTCCCTGCACTTTATGTTCATTTAATAGCCAATCAATCTGGTGGTCCAGACTGATTCCGTAAATAACCTGCCCCGGTGTTTCTGCCAGGCGCTGTTTTATAAACACCGTACTCATGTCTGTTTCATATGGAGCGTCAGGTAATTTTAACCAGCATCGCTTCTTTTCGAAGGTGTGAAATACCTTGGGTCGGTAATTTGTTTTCTTTAAAACCGGAGCTTCTTCCATTACTATATGGCAATTGATACCACTTAATCCAAAAGAACTTACGCCACATCTCAGGGTCTCACCAGCTTCACCCAATTCGATAAGTCTATCGGCAGGAAATACCGACGAGTCCTTAAATGGTATATTGCTGTTGGGTTTATTAAAATGGGCCAATGGCGGAATTTTTTTCTTTTGAAGACTTAAAGCCGCTTTTACCAGACCAATGAGTCCTGCTGCATTATCTAAGTGTCCGAAATTCGTCTTGACCGATCCCACGGCACAGAATTGTTTTTCTTCTGTGTATTTTGCAAAAGCTTTTGTTATTCCATCTATTTCAATAGGATCACCCAGTCGGGTTCCCGTCCCATGAGCTTCGATAAATCGTATTGTACGCGGGTCTATTCTCGCATCTTTCCATGCCTGGTCTATCAGTTCTGCCTGTGCGTCAGCATTCGGTACCGTCATGCCTGCTGAGTTTCCATCGTTATTAACGGCACTACCTTTGATCACCGCGCAAATCGTATCTTCATCTTTTAATGCCTGGTGGAGAGGCTTCAACAGGACTGCAATCACTCCTTCACCTCCACCTGTACCATCGGAAGAATCATCAAAAGTTCTGGTCCTGCCATCGGAAGAGTCAATTTCTATTTTTCCATAGTCTACAGGCAAAAGGACCGTTTTTACTGTACCGACTAACGCAAGTTTGCATTCATTTGCCCGCAATGCTTGACAGGCTAAATGGACCGCTGTAAGCGATGATGAGCAGGCTGTGTCTACCATCAGGGCTGGACCACGCCAATTCAGGATATAGGAAAGCCGAGTGGCTATGTTAGACGGAACATTGCTCAGGAAGGTTTGTTCCGCGTCTTCCTTAAATGCCTGGTAAGCCAGCTCCAGATAATCAAGGACTGAACTCATTCCCAGGAATACACCAACTCTTTCCCCTTTAAGACTTGTACCTCCATACCCTGCATCCTCCAACACTTTCCATGCAGTCTGCATAAAGAGACGCTGATTGGGGTCCATCATTTCGGCTTCCTTTGGAGATAGATGAAAGAATCGGTAGTCAAATTCGTCTATCCGATCCAGGTAGGCCATTTCCCTGTATTGTAGATTTTGTGATCCCTGTCCCTTGAAGCGCAGGATTGCCTCCGCGTCTTTTTTCCTCTGTTCGGGAATGGTACGGATTCGGTCAGTAGCGGAAACCAGATCATCCCAGAATTTCTCCGTATCCTCGTAATCGGCAAGTTTGAGACTAACACCTATAATGGCGATATCCCTTGTAGAAGTTTCCTTTATTTTGATATCTGACTGTTGTTGTACATTCAGTAATTTCTTCATTGCCTTATTCCCTGGCCCCTTTTACCATTTCTTCTAGTATTGCCACATAAAGACCGGGCAGCTTCCTCATTTCTTCTTTATCCATGCGTGAGCTGAAGCTGAAGGCCATTTCTACCGTATCGTTTTTTGTGTCTGTCTGAAAATGTAAATCCGTATTCTCAAATTCCCCATTTATTGGATTGGAATAGAGTGGCAATACCTGACATGTTCCCGGATTGGTGCCGGTTTTCATAAAATCTTCAGCCGAATATATTTGCACCGGGTTTAGAAACTGTACATGTGATTCCTGTAAAAGTTCTTTGATCGAATTGATATCATCATAGTTATGTCGAATGGATATGATTTGTTTTTCGTTCAATGTTACGTAATATTGTATCATGTTTTGATTACTTATCTCCAAAAGAAGATAACCGAATGTTGTTCTCAGTATATCCTGTATATCAAGATTTTCCTTGTTTCCATACTCTCTCAGTCTGATGACTAATCCCTGATCAAGTTTGTATTCCAATACTCCGCTTTCCCTTTCAGCTGAGAAATATCTTTTGTCTAATGGTAAAGACTCCATTATTAATGTTGTACCATTTTTCTTCCTGGAAAGAAATAGTGCCAGATCCTCTATATTCGGGTTTGCAAATAAATCCATAAGAGTTACTTCCGGAAATTTTTTTTCTATTTCCCAACGAACCCTGACTAAAGATAATGAATTCCCGCCTGCTTCGAAGAAATTTATGTTTGTACTGAGCCGTTCCGTTTTAATATATTTTTTCCAAATTGATAACAATTCAGATTCCAGATCATTTTGGGGTGGACGATACTCTCTTGTAGACTCAAGGGGTTTTAAACCGGTTAGAACTTTTCGATCTGTTTTCCCGTTCGGCAGAAGTGGTAGTGCGTCCAGTTGTACAAAGTAAGAAGGTACCATATAGTCGGGGAGCAGGGTCTTTATATAGTATCGCAGTTCCTCCACTTTTAATTTAGTATTAGCTGTGATATACGCTATCAAGGTTTTTGTTTCATCCTGCCCGGATACCATAACGACGGCCTCCTTGACAGTCGGGTTGCTTACCAGACAGGCCTCTATTTCACCCAATTCAATCCGAAAACCGCGAATCTTAACCTGGTTATCGATACGGCCCAGGTATTCAAGGGTACCATCGGGGAGCCAACGGGCCAGGTCTCCGGATTTGTAAAGACGTTGAGGTTTTCCAAAGATTTCGATTTCGATGAATTTTTCTGCGGTTAGTTCTGGACGGTTGTGGTAACCGCGGGTTACACCGGCACCTCCGACATACATCTCGCCCGACACACCTATCGGCACCGGTTGATGGTGTGCATCAACTACCCAGATTTGTAGATCGGGAAGAGAACTGCCAATAATACTCTTGTCATTGTTTTGATCGCATGTTAATGGATAGTAGGTGACATGCACAGTCGTTTCAGTAATGCCGTACATATTGACTAATTGTGGCCGCCTATCACCATGACGGGCAAACCACGGTTGTAACGCAGTAAAGTCCAGGGCCTCACCACCAAAGATTACGAACCGCAAGGAGAGTTCACCAGATCGATTATCAACCTCTATTAATTGTTTAAAAGCAGAAGGCGTCTGATTGAGTACCGTCACACCTTGTTCTAAAAGTAATTGATAAAATGCTTCCGGGTTACGACTGGTTAAGTATGGCACAACCACAAGTTTAGCTCCATAGAATAATGCGCCCCAGATTTCCCATACCGAGAAATCAAAAGCATAAGAGTGGAACAGTGTCCAAATATCCCGTTGATTAAAGTTATACAACCCCTCTGTTGTTGCAAACAGGCGCGTCACATTAGACTGAATCACTTTACAACCCTTCGGCTTCCCGGTTGAACCCGATGTATAAATCACATAAGCCAAATTCTCTGGCCCACTTTGTCTTACCGGATTCTCCCCGGAACAACCCGCAATCTGTTCCCACTCGCTATCCAGACACTGTACATTTGGTCCTGGGCAACCACGGAAGTATGCCCCTACGACTGGCAATCTATCTAATAAATTGCTTTGGCTTAACAACACAACTACCTCTGAATCTTCTAAAATGAACTGTAGGCGCGAAAGGGGATAATCCGGATCAAGAGGCACATAAGCACCACCCGCCTTCAAAATACCCAACAAACCAATCACCATCTCTAAAGAACGCTCGACACAAATCCCTACCAGGGTTTCAGCCCCAACCCCCAGGGTCATTAAATAATGTGCCAACTGATTTGCTTTCGTATTCAGTTCTTGATAGTTCAGTTGTTGGTCTTCAAAAACCACCGCAATATTCTCAGGATTCTTTTCCACCTGTTCCTGAAATAAATCTACAATAGTTTTGTCTTTCTGGTAATCGGTTTCCGTTTGATTCCATGACTGCAATTGTTGAATTTCCGTTTCTGTCAATAGAGGTAATTGCGAGACTGATTGTTCAGGATTATTTACAACGCCATCTAAGAGGATTTTGAAATGTTCTATCATCCGTTCTATGGTTTTCTGGTGGAACAAGTCCGTACAGTATTCCCAATCACATACCAATTCATCCCCCTGCTCTTCTATGCTCAGCGTAATGTCAAACTTGGTCGTAGTATTCTTCTGTTCAAGGAGAGATACTTCCAGGCCCTCAAGATCAAGTGTTCCCATGGGTGCATTCTGAAGTACGAACATAGCCTGGAAAAGCGGTGAATGACTAAGACTACGGGTTGGATTTAATTGTTCAATCAGGTATTCAAACGGTATATCCTGATGGGCATACGCCTCCAGCGCCGTTTGTCTTATCTGTTCCAACAGTTCAGTTATTGGATGTGCCGGTTTGATACGAGTACGTAACACTAGTGTATTAACAAAAAATCCAATTAAGTCCTCTGTTTTGTAGTGAGTGCGATTGGCAATGGGAGTTCCAACGAGAATATCCTTTTGACCACTGTAACGATACAGGAGAATGTTAAACGTGGTCAGCAAGGTCATGTACAGAGTAACTCCCCGCTCTCTGCTCAGATGTTTAAGGCGTTCAGTAAGTCCCACCGATACCTTAGACTGCAAGTGATCTCCCCGGTAACTCATCACGGCAGGACGCTGAAAGTCAGTGGGTAATTCCAATAATTCAGGAGCACCGGACAGTTTCTCTTGCCAGTATGTCAATTGCTGTTCAAGTACTTCACCAGATAGCCACGCTCTCTGCCAGACTGAGTAATCCGTGTATTGGATCGACAGTTTCGGTAGTTCTGCGTCCTCGTCACGATAATAAGCACTATATAGCGCCCTCCATTCCCGAATCAATACTCCTATTGACCAGCCATCACTGATAATATGGTGCATATTGAACAGTAGAATATGTTCTTTATCACTAAGTTTGATCAGGTGCAGACGGAGTAACGGACCGGTAGTTATATCAAAATGAGTTTGTGCATGATTTTCAATCAGTACCTCCCTTTGATGTTGTTGCTCATCATCTGATAAACCACTTAGATCTGTGAAGGTAAACGGATTATAAACATCTAAGAGTTTTACCGTTGCCTCTCCGTCGACAACCGGAAAACACAATCGCAAACTGTCGTGGCGTTTGATAAGTGTCTCCATTGATCTCTCAAGTGCTGCATGATCCAGTTCACCCTTAAGATACAGGGCTGCAGGCATATTATAGGTCGCACTTTGCCCTTCCATTTGTGCCAGGAACCATAACCGTTGCTGGGCAAAAGACAGGACAATAGGTTCGCCGTCAGAAAGAGGAACGATTGGGGGTAATTCATTCGGGTGCTGTTGATGATCAAGCCACGCCGCCTGATCCTGAAGGATGGGATGCTCAAAGACTATCGGCAGCGGCATTTCAACCCCAAAACTTTCACGAATGCGAGAGACAAGTTTCGTTGCTAACAGTGAATGCCCACCCAGTTCAAAGAAGTTGTCATGGATACCTACTCGTTCAAAACTCAATACGTTCGCCCAGATAACGCTCAACAATTCTTCGTCCGGTGTTCGCGGTGCAACATAGCTCTCCTCCGGCCCACGATACCCAATATCTATCGTCTCAAGTTTTTTCCGATCAATCTTGCCATTCTGAGTTAAAGGCATAGTATCCAGAACCGTAAAGCCGGACGGCACCATATACTCCGGCAACCTGGTCTTGAGCCAGGAACGAAGTTCAGTTATCAGTGTGCGGTTATCAGTTAATAATACTTCACTTCTGTTCACTCTTAACTGCCCATCGTTCATGGTAATATAGGCTATCATACGTTTTTCACCGTCGTTGCCTTGAAGCACCACTACAGATTGTTGTACGACCTCGTGTTGAGACAACGTAGATTCAATTTCTCCCAATTCAATACGGAATCCCCTGAGTTTAATTTGATTATCCAGGCGGCCAAGGAATTCCAGATTCCCATCAGGGAGCCAGCGTACCATGTCACCGGTCTTATAAATGCGCTCACTTTTACCAAAGAGTTCAACTTCGATAAATTTCTCTGCTGTAAGGTCCGGGCGGTTGAGGTAGCCTCTGGCTAATCTAATACCAGCTATGCACAGCTCTCCCGGTATACCGATAGGAGTTGGTTTTTGATTTATGTCTAAAATATATATTTGAGTGTTGGCAATGGGCTTGCCAATAGAAGGAAATTCTTGATTATCCAGATGTGCTACCTCTTTATGAGGCACTTTTCCCGACGTTGTCACAACCGTATTCTCGGTTGGCCCATAGTTATTATAGAGGTCAAAATGACATTCCGAAGGCAAATACGTGTGCAAAGTATCTCCACCAGTCAAAATTCTTCTCAGTGTCTTGTTTTGCCATATTTCTGTGAGAAAACTCTCCAAAAGTGGAGTTGGTAGAAAAGTCATTGTTATTTGTTTTTCGTCGAACCACTCTTTAAGTGTGACACCAGAAGAAGCAACTGTTTCAGCCTTAACGGGATAAACACAGGCACCTACACTAAGATAAGGCCACAGTTCCCAACAGGAAGCATCAAATGCCATTCCTGCTAACAGTGTTGCTTTGTCTAATTGAGTAACATTAAATTGTTGATTATGCCAATAAATCAAGTTAGTAAGGCTGTTATGCCTAATCATCACTCCCTTCGGCAGCCCAGTCGAACCTGACGTATAAATCACATAAGCCATACTCTCAGGCCCACTTTTTCTTGTTGGGTTTTTATCAGAATAATGTGTAATATTTCCCCACTCACTGTCAATGCACACTACCTTCGCTTGTCCGGCTGGTAATTGTTCAAGGAAGTGACTTTGCGTTAACAACATCTCTACCTTTGAATCCTCCAGCATGTACTGTAAACGGTGTTCAGGATACTCAGGATCAAGCGGCACATACGCCCCACCTGCCTTAAGTATACCTAATAGTCCAATCACCATCTCCAACGAACGATCCATACAGATACCCACTAAACAATTATCAGTTTCGGTCTTGAGGCTGAACAGGTAATGGGCAAGCTGATTCGCCTTCCCATTGAGCTCCTGATACGTAAACTTCTGGCCTTCAAAGACGACCGCAATATTATCCGGTGTTTTCTCTACCTGCTCCTGGAACAGATCCACTATGGTTTTATCTGTTGGATACTCAACCTCCGTTTCATTCCAGGCCTGTAATAGTTGTGTTTCCGTTTCTGTCAAAAGCGGTAGTTGAGATATTGTATACCCCGGATTAGTCACTATTCCCTCCAGCAAATTGGAAACGTGTGCTACCATCCGTTCCATACTCTCTTCACTGAAACGGTTACTGTCATACGTCAGTTTAAAGTGAAGTTGTTGTTTCGGTATTACTGCAAGGGTAAGAGGATAATTGGTATATTCAATGACTTGAAAATCCGTTATCTTGAGTGATTGAACGCCCGGTTGCCTGAGTTTTTCATCCATCGGATAATTTTCAAATACAATAAGGGATTCAAACAGGGCAACACCATTGGGGACATCGCTCCAGTCTTGAATGTCCACCAGTGACGTATAGGCATACGGATTATTCTGCTGTTGGCGCTCCTGGATGGCCTGTAACCAGGCAATAAGATCCTCTCCCTCCTCTTTGATCCGTAGCGGCATTGTGTTGATAAACAGCCCCACCATACGGTCTACACCTCCTATCGGCACATTACGCCCTGACGTGGTTACCCCGAATACCACGTCGCTTTCCCCACTATAACGCATTAACAATGCTGCCCAGGCACCCTGTACAAGGGTGCTGAGCGTCAGACGATGCTCACGGCTAAATTTATCTAACTGTTGACTCAGGTGTGAGTCTAAGGTTATGCTCACCTCCCGATACCGGGCTTGACTATGGCTATACTGCCCAATTGGCAGCGGTGTAGGTGTAATGAAACCCTGCAGTTGTTCCTGCCAGTACCGTTTTGCGTCTTTTTGATCTTGTTTGCTTAACCACGTGATATAGTCACGATACGGACGCACAGGGGGCAGAACGGGTGTCTGTCCCTGCGCATATGCATGATAGGTATCCATTAATTCTGTGAACAAAATCGACAAACACCACCCGTCCATAAGCAGATGGTGAAGATTCCACACAAACCGGTGTCGGGATTCTGTTTCCCTGATAAGGTGCATGCGCATCAGGGGTGCCCGGCTGAGTTTGAAGCCCTGTTCACGTTCATTATGCAACAGAGTTTCTAACTGCTCCTGTTGCTCTTCAGGTGATAATTCATGCCAATCAAAGTATTCCCATGGAACTTGAACTTTGCTACATACCAGTTGTAGAGGTTTATCACCCTCGTGCAGGAAAGCAGTACGCAAGATAGCATGACGGTCTATAAGACGTTGCCATGCCTGACGGAAGACATCAGGTTTCATATCCCCCTCTATACAGAAATGTAATTGCTCAAAGTACACTCCGCTCTCCGGCGCATAGAGGGTATGAAAGAGCATTCCCTGCTGCATAGGGGAAAGAGGATAGAGGTCGGCTATGTTTTTGCCGTAGGACTGAACAAAGTTGTCAATCCGGGCCTGATTAAGTGTGGCAAGCGGAAAGTCTGTCGGGGTATACCCAATGTGTTTGCTACAGTTGTCAATCAGGAGATGAAGGTACTTCCGGTAGTTGTCGGCCAGGCTTCGGATAGTTTTCTCCCGGTATTGCTCTCTGCTGTAACTCCAGGTCAGGTTGAGACAACCTTTGATCGCCTGTCCGTTGATTTCAATAATATGTTCGCGTTCTCCCTGCAGGCTGTATGCCTGTCCACTCTCTTCTGCCGCAAAATCCCAGTCAGTATCCTGCACACTCTGGTCAAATTGTCCCAGGTAATTAAAAAGGATTTTCCCCCGGGGCAGGGTTTCTCCGCACAGATAACGCAGTACGCCATACCCGACACCCTCATGGGGGACCTTGCGGAGTTGCTCTTTGATAGATTTGAGTGTCTCCCCAAGATCCCCTCCTGCAGGCAGCCCGAGAGAGATGGTATGGATTGAAGTAAACCAACCGACGGTGCGAGACAGGTCTATATCATCAAACAGATCAGCACGTCCGTGACTCTCAAGGTCTATCAGGTGGTGTTGCTGCCTCGTCCAATCATGCAAGGAGAGCAGCAGTGCTGTCAATAAAAGGTCATTAATCTGGGTACGGTACGCCGCAGGTGCTTCTTTAAGTAGCTTTTGGGTTATCTCAGCCGTAAAACTGATCGTGTAGTGTTGGGTGTCGGCTACACAGTTGCTGCATGTTGGATTATCCATGGGTAAAGGCGTTGACACCGGAAGGGTACGCCAATGCTCTGCTTCTACTATAAAGGATTCTGTATCTTTCCATTTGCAGAGTCGCTCGGCCCACACTTTGAAGGCACTTGTTTTAGCAGGCAGTTTGATTGATTTGTCAACTATTGCCTGTTGGTAAGCGGTGTGTAAATCTTCAAGCAGGATACGCCAGGAAACACCATCTACAACCAGATGGTGGATACACCAGAGAAGACGGGATTCTTTGCCCATTTTGAAAAGAACCAGGCGCATAAGAGGACCTTTCTCCAAATCCAGACTTGACTGCCAGAAGTCTGCGCGTTTACTCAGCTCCTGTGCTTGTTGTTCTTCCTGTACGTGGTTCAGGTCTTCACGATGAAATGGAGGCCCATCTCCAGGTGCTGTATGATTCTGGTGCCACTTTCCGTTCTTGTGACGATAGCGCATACGCAGGACATCGTGATGCTGAAGAACTGCTTCCAATGCTTTACGAAGAGCGGCCTCGGATACGCCATCAGGAACGGATAAGAGTATCGCCTGATTGAAGTGCCAGGGCTCAGACGTATGACCGGCAAAGAAAAACTTTTGTATCGGGATGAGCGGTACTTCACCTGAGACGAGGCCCTGTTCCGCCATAAATATTTTCACCGGTTGCACTACGTGTGCCAACTCGGCAATGGTCTGGTATTGGAATACATCACGTGAGCTGAGTCCCAGGCCAGCCTCACGGGCACGTGCGACAATCTGAATGCTGAGAATGGAATCACCACCAAGCTCGAAGAAATTGTCGTGAATACCAATACCCGACTGTTTGAGTACACTACCCCACACTTCAACCAGGCGTTGTTCAGAGTCTGTGCGCGCGGCTTCGTAACTGTCTGCAAATATCAGAGAATCAGGTGCCGGAAGTAACTTCCGATCGATCTTACCATTCGGCGTCAATGGCATTGTATCCAGCACAGTAAAACTGACCGGTACCATATACTCCGGTAACCGCTCCTTTAGCCATTCACGCAGAACTCCTGCTACATCGTCAATAGGCATTACTAAGGTGACATAAGCGACTAAACGGGGATTATCTTCTTTATCATAATAAACCACAACTGCTTCCCGAATCACCTGATGCTGACTCAAAGTGGATTCAATCTCACCAAGTTCGATGCGGAAGCCTCTGAGTTTGATTTGGTTATCCAGACGACCAAGATATTCCAAATTACCGTCAGGAAGCCAGCGGGCAATGTCTCCTGTTTTGTAAAGACGCTCACTTTTGCCAAAGAGTTCAACTTCGATGAATTTTTCCGCGGTTAAGTCAGGGCGATTGAGGTAACCTCTGGCTAATCCGGCACCGGCAATGCAAAGTTCTCCGGGAATCCCTTTCGGAGTTGGGTTGAGGTTAGAATCTAATATGTAGATTTTAGTGTTAGCTATTGGACGGCCAATAGGAACATTACCCGGTAAATCAGTTTGTCCCATGGCGTCATAGATACAGCACCCCACTACCGATTCAGTCGGACCGTACTCATTTATCAAACGAACTTGTGGTGCATGAGTCAACCAGGGTTGAATTTGACTCGTTGTGAGTGCCTCTCCACCAATAATTAATGCATAAGCTGATTGAGCAAACTCGGTTTTTTCAAGTTGCTGGTTCAATACTTCTAAATGAGCAGGGGTTATTTTTATTAAGCCCAACCGGTTGGAGTAACGCAATATTTCTGCAAGGTTATTAAGCTCCTGTTTTTCAGGTATGAGAATGGCTCGTGTTCCACTTATAATGGGTAAGTATAAGCTTGTAATAGTTGCGTCAAATCCAATAGAGGATTGAACCGGCACACCAACTCCCTGAGCTGGATTATACTCATTAAGTGCCCAATACAGGTAATTGCTCAAACTTTTATGGGTCAGCAGTGTTCCCTTCGGCACTCCCGTCGAACCCGACGTATAAATCACATACGCTAAATGCTCTGGCTTGCTTTGCCTTGTTGGATCTTCAGCAGAACAATTTGCAATATTTACCCAATCACTATCCAGGCACAGTACCTTTAGTCTTGGGCAACCACGTAGGGATGCCCCTACATCTGGCAATCTATCTAATAAATTACTTTGGCTTAACAATACAGAAACTTGACTGTCTTCCAGCATAAACTGCAAACGATGTTCAGGATACTCCGGGTCAAGCGGAACATATGCACATCCCGACTTCAGGATACCCAGTAGTCCAATTACCATATCCAGAGAACGTTCCACGCAGATTCCCACTAAACAGTTATCGGATATCAAGGGACTGTTATCTGTGTCGGTTTTGAGATTGAGCAGGTAATGGGCAAGTTGATTCGCTTTTCGATTGAGTTCCTGATAGGTTAACTGCTGGTCTTCAAAAACAACCGCAATATTATCCGGCGTCTTTTCTACCTGCTCCTGGAACAGATCTACTATAGTTTTATCTTTAGGGTAAACAGTATCTGTCAGATTCCAAGCCTGTAGCTGTAGCTGTTCTTCTTGCGGAAGTAGCGGTAACAGAGTAACCCGTTGTGTAGGATTCTGTACAATACCTCTAACCAATACATCAAAGTGTCCGGCCATACATTTAATGGTATCTTCATCGAACAGATCAACATTGTACTTAAGATAACCTGCCAGAGAGTTCTCCAACTCGAATATCTCTAACGTCAGATCAAACTGCCCTTCCTGCTGAGGTATTACAAAGGGTTTT
>Ga0257115_1000402_pt1 | contig 40330 bp, 57 predicted proteins | sample SI112_100mmetaG_FD_194465 | JGI IMG/M metagenome (GOLD analysis project Ga0257115, IMG submission 194465) | Marine microbial communities from Saanich Inlet, British Columbia, Canada - SI112_100m | ecosystem: Environmental > Aquatic > Marine > Inlet | place: Canada: British Columbia | collected...
GTCTGCGTCATATTAGCTGTTGCTTGATATGTGCTAACACTCCAAGTGTAAGGGTTACTAGCCCAAGTAGTATCTGCTGCTGCCCAAGTGCTTTGTGCCATTAGCCTTCCACTCCAGAGTAAATATTTCTTACTCTCATAGCTGAGCCTGAGTGTCTATCTCTCTGGTCTGCTTTTTGTAATTTGTCTATAGCATTACCATAGCCATTTAGCCACACTGCTACTCTTTCATCATTCTTAATAAAAGGCTCTGCTTCCATAAGAGCACCATATAATAATATGTCTGGTGCATTCGTAGTTAACCAGTTGCTTGTGACTGTACCTGATGTACCATCACCCAATGCTGTAAATTTCTCATAGAAAGCCATTTCTAATGTGTAGGCTGAATCAGGTATAGGTGCTAGTTGAATCTCGTCTCCAATAAGCGTATAGGCTCTTGGCTTACCTGTTGTACTGCTACCATATAACCTATCTAACATCTCTGGTGTAATATACTCAAGAGGTGTGGTAGGATTTGTATTTAGTTGTATGTTACGCATTTGTATGTAACCACCCGGCAGATTAAAATATTGATTGCCTGCTGTAGTGGTCATTGTACTTCTTACTTCCATAGGGCGTATGCGTAGTTCCCTATTAATTCTAGCTTCTGCTAGTGCAATAAAGTCTGGTATCCTTGCGGTCAAGTCTGACCTATCTAACCAGTCTGCTATTGCATCTTTTAATTCTGTAAATGTACTTAATGCCATTATACTTTTCCTTTAGTAGTTCTCCACATAGCGTTAGCTGGGTCGTTCATCCAAACTTTCATTCTTTCTTGGTTTCCCCATATGCCTTCTCGCATCATTTGTTCTACCACAATAAGTGGTATGCTTGCTACTTTGTGAGACATTACTGAATCACCTTTGTATTGTGTACTTCTGTTATGGAACTTATCTTTTGTGTTTAGCTCGGCTAGTTTCTTAACTACCTTGTCATTTTGCTGACTAGCTACTGTAAGGCTTCCATCTAAATTCGCTATTATTTTTGTATCAATTGCCATAATGTAAACCACCCCAGTTGCCTAGGGTGGTAGTAGGTTGTATTAACCTGTAGTGTATCTAATCTTACCGTTAGCAGCTTCGTTGCCACAACGTAGACCGTACTCAACTAGAAGCATCTTCTTCTCTGAGTCACCTTCTTTAGCGATGTCCACAGTTTGGAAATCACGCAAGTAGTCAACTGACCACATGTCGTGGTCTAGGAAGTATACAACATCTTGGTCACAGAATCTATCCATAACAATGTTGTAAGTACCAAAGTCTGATACATATACATCAACTGAGTTTTGGATAGTCATATTGTTATCTGCTACTGAGCGAATTGCATCAGCACGACCTGACATAGCTGTGATTAACTTCTTGTTAGTCGCACCTAGTAAGATTGTAGAGGCTTCTCCGCCTTGTGTCCATACTGCTTCAGCAACAGCTAGAACGTCAGCTTCAACTATTGCAGCGTGAGAACCAGAAGTACCAGCATCAGTTACGTTTGTTGAAATAAAGTTAGCAGCACCACGAGTCTCACGAGCAGTTGATGCATTACCTGCAGCAGCTGCGTTGTCAGCTAGTAGTGAGCCTTCCATATCACGCTTAAGCTCTTTAGAAGCCTTTGCTAATTGGTGAGCCATTTCTGACTTCTTACCAGCGTTGTTGACTGTCTCGTGAGTTCCAGTAACCTCAACAACTTTCTTAGAAATTTGTGTTTGGTTAGTTAGACGAGTAGTCGCAGTAGTTGCAGCCGTACCAGCAGCAGCTCCTTCAACGTGATAGTTATTAATTACAGCAGCAGCGAGTGCGTCTGTTTGCCACTCAAATAGAGTGTTAGATACTGAACCCTTGCCAGCAATGCTGGATAGGAACGGAGTATCCGTTGGTGAAATATCATAGATGACATCTGACAAATCCTCACGGATTGCAGTTGCATCGTATGTCTTAAATTGCGTAGGCATTATCCTATCTCCTTAAAGCATATCATAAAAAACAGAAGCAGCATCTTGTTGTTTGCCTGACTTCTGTAACCTTGTACGCTTTTTCTTAATAGCTTCAGTGGCTGCATCTTCTTTTGAATTTCCTCTTCCAGATTTTTGTACTTTCGGAACTGTCTTTACTGCTTTTTTCTTTGGAGCAACCTTAGTTGTTAACTTGTCATACTCCATAGCCTTCTTAATTATTAGAACGCTACGGTGGTCAGCCAACTGGTTAATCTCTTCTGGCAAAAAGCCTACTGAAGTGGCGTACTCTTGTACATCCTTCTTGATAGTAGACTTTGCATCGTTCCACTCAGGTAAAGCATTGACTAGCTTAGAGTATTCTTGTTGAACAAAATGTGCTCTAGCTTTATTAGCTTCTTCAGCACGCTCTTGTTGTATAAGAACTTGCTGTTGTTGTACATTGTGTACTTTTTCCTGTGCGTCTCTGTACTCATCTTTCTTTAGCATGTACTGGTATGGGTCTTCACTTTTCAGCTCTTCCCAATTAGTACTTTCAAACTCTTGAAGTTTGCTATTTTGTTGCTCTTGCAACATCTGTAAGCCATTAGCGTACATTTGCCTCTCTTGCTCTAGCCTTTGACGCTCGGACTGAATTGCTTCTGTCTCCTTACGCTGCTCTGCTAATGCTTGAGACTTACGAGTATAGTCAGCCTGCCTTTGATAGCCGTTCTTAAGTTCATCAATACCAACTTCTAATTCTTCTCCATCCACTTTAATAGTGTACTTCAAATCTTCTTCCGCTACTACATCATACTCTTCTTCTTCGGATACCTCTTCCTCGGTTTCTTCTTCAGCTTGTCCTTCCTCTTCCGATTCTGGGGCTTCTTCTTCTACCTCTTCAGCTTCCTCTGTTTCCTCCACCACTTCCTCGTCAACAGGGGTGTCGGTTACCTCGCTTGCGGTTTGCTCTTGTGAGTCCCACATACTAAGGATTTTATTACTTGCTTCAGCAGTTGTGCCTGCATCAGCTCTATTACTATTTACAACTTCTTGGGTGTTCTCTTGAGAATCCATTGGTTACTCCTCTCACTTAATTAATAAAGTCTTCTTGCTCCCTTTCAGCAAGTTTGCCTGTCTCAAGCACTGACTGTATGTGCTGATGCACTAAGTCTAATGCTTTGATTGTTATATACAATCTATCTCTTTCCACTTCCTCGGCAACTCTGGTGTCTAAAAGATGCTGTATTAACGCTTCTCTTACGGTGGCTAGAGCCTCTACATATAGAGGATGTTCTAAAATCTGTTTAGCTTGGTCTGCCCTTGCTATCTCTTCTCCCTTTCCCATAATCAGTTCCCTATTTTAACTGCTCTTTTCTGTTCTCTTTCTAGTACAAGTTCTTGCTGTTTAAGTGCAAGCTCTGCTTTCTTAATCTCAAGCTCTTGTGCTTTGATTTGCATTTCTACAGTAGCTTCTTGTTTCTTAAGTTCTAAATCTTGTTGTGCAATCTGTGCATCAATCTGCATCTCTTGTTGTTTAAGCTCAGATTCTTGTTGTATCTTTTGCATCTTAACTTGCAACTCTTGTTGTTTCAGCTGTGCTTCCATTTGTTTGGCTTGTTCTTCTGGAGAAGGCCCTTGTTGTTGTGGCACATCTGCATCACCGGGGTCTTGTATAAAGTCATCTACATTCTTCATACCCATGGCTTTTATTTGCTCAGCTACTAGGTTGTATACATGTTTAGGTTTAAGTAACATACCTGCTGCTGGGTGTCCAGCAATCATTTGTATTGTTTGAGCAAGCCTACCTAAATGCATTAGGTTCATGTCTTTATTACCAAACCCTAATCCCACCTGTGCTACACAATCCATCTTTTGTTTCCACTCACTTGGATATAATGTAACCCATTTGTTATTTAACCTGACTAATTTCTCAGGCTTTTCATACTTTTGTACTAACATATAGACAGAGTTTGCTAGGTCTTTCATTCCTGTTTCAGCAAATATTCTGGCTATTAATTCTATTTTTTGCTGTGCTGCGGTCATTACTTGACCTACGCCTGTAGCAGTTTGGTGAGATTTTAACCCACCTTCAGATAGACCCATTGAATTCTTACTAACGCCAGTTCGCTCTTCTCTAATACTGTCTAGGTATCCTAGCATATTAAAAGAGTTCTGGTCTAGTTGTGGTGTTCCCAGAGGGTTAACAGCACCCGGTGTGCGTACTCTTACAATACCACCCGGTCTAGAAGTCATTAGGTCATCTAAATTTGCTTGACCTTCCACTACCTCGTATCGCCCATTATTTGTTAGGTACATGTTGTCTAACAAGTTACGCATTAGTGTAGTCTTAATGAGTTGAAGGTCGGAGATTAAGTCATAAATACTCAGACCGTAAAACTTATGAGGCATTGGTATAGGTGTAAGGGAGGAGAAGGGAACACTATCCACGGCCTCATTATCTAACAGTTCATCTCCAACCTTCGTTACTTTTCTTAATTCGGCAATGCCATCGTCATCGTAGTCTACTCTTAAGTAGCACTCTGTGACCCAGACTCCATCATCAATATCACCTTCTGGTGAGTTGTCTTGCTCATGTGAGAATCTAGAAAGTCTTTCAGCTTTATAGTTAGCCTCATCATTATTAAATACATTCTTTATTTTAGACTTGGGATAGCCTTGTTGTATTAACTCTGATTTAGTTCTTTTTACTCTGTGAGCGACAAATCTTGCAGTATCAATTGTCTTGGCGTACTTGTCAATTAAAAATTCTTCTGGTGGTACAGGTTCTATTCTTACCTGCCCATCTTCATATGTTCTATTTACTACAACATCATGTGTTATTTGTTCTGGCTGTAAAGACATTTCATCTTCTTCGCCACCATTTTCTGTGTGTTGTTTTATTTCTACACTATCATCCATTAACAAAGCCATGAACTCTTCTTCTGTTAAGTTCTTGTACTCTTCTCTTAATGTTTCGCTGGTGTCATCCCAGTAGTGTTTAACTATACCGTTCTTTTGTAGCAGTGCATCCTTGAACCACTGGTATATTGTACTAAACCCCGGGTTCTGTCTCATAATAACATAGTTCACATAGTCTGTGGACTGTTTTGCCATCTCAACATCTTCCGGACCTTGCGGTTCAAACTGTACTACCTTATCACCCGAAGTAAATATCTTCATGAGGCTAGGCATAATCCATTCGATTACATCTGCTACATCTCTTGTGACAATTTGAGAACGACCTTCTTGCTCATTACCATACTTCTTACCATAGTAACGGTCTAATGCGTCTGAGCGTTGCTCTGTAAGTTTACCATCTTTATACCCTAGTGCAGAACTAATCTCTTGCTCTAAGTGAGCAGATAGCTCCCTCTTTGTCATTTTTGCCATATGTTATTTACCTTTATTAATAGGGTATTTTGTTTCTTTAGGTGGTGGCGTGGACATGCTGACTGCTTTCATAATATGTTTGAGGTCTTTAATGTCCTGTGCCATTTCTAATATTTTATTTTCTAACCATTTCGGATTCATATCTTCTCCTATACTATCCAACTTAAATCAGTCTTAGGGAGTTCCTTTCCCCAGACACTATCGTTACCTGTGAATACAACATCTGTTACACACAAGTACCTAAATGCATCGCTAGCGTGTGAGGTCCAATCGTGCACTGGTCTTTGTGACCATATCTTTTTCTTGTCATCATAGCTACTTCTATATTGCAGTAATGCTTCTAGTCCTTTCTTTGTGCTTTCTGCATCAAACCAACACTTGTTTAAATAAGTTCTAGTGGTGTCAATACCATCCATTACCTTTAACTTAGGTGCTACTTGAAAGTCTATTCCTAGGTCAAATGCTAGGTCTCGTCTTGACTTACCAGTAGAAAATTCTCTAACTACTATATCGTGTGGTGCTATGTGTGCACCATAATGATAACCCTTTCTATTAAGTACCTCTATATAGTGAGGCAGTCCTTCATTAGAGTTTTCATAGTAATCTATTACATGTACCGCTTTGCCTATAAATTGACAGAACCAAATTGAGGTTGCGTCACTTACTCCTAAGTCCCAGCTTGTTACTACTTGTTTAGCCGGGTCATAAGGGACTTTCCCCACTCGGTCTTCTTCATAAGCAGTTTCAATCTCTTTAGCATAATACGCACCTCTAAGTGCAGCAGACCAAGAACACTCGTATTCTTGTTCAAATTCAGTCTCTGCCATATCTTGTTTCGCAAGTTCCAGTTCTTCATCATCTAATATTCCTGTTTCACTCGCCTTGTATAAGAATCTGGCCCATCCCTTCTTCTCTGGGGCAGAGTGGTATAAATCATAAAATTCGTTTTTCCCTTTAGGTGTACCAATAAATATAGCATACCCTTTCCTGTCTGACAGTGCTGGCCTTATAACCTCAGAGAACATCTTAGGGTTCATCTGGGCGTACTCATCAAGCACCACACCATCTAAATAAATTCCCCTGAGAGTGTCGTAATTGTCTGCCCCGTAGAGCTGTATCCTCGCTCCCATAAAGTCGGCTCTTAGTTCTGCCTCGTTAAACTTTACTTCTGGAAATACTTTACATAGTCTTTTTAATTCATCCCAAGCAACTGTCTTAGCTTGCTTAAATAGTGGTGCTATGTATGCATACCTTGGCGCTGGTTTACTTTTACCTATATCTTCTACAGCACTTTTGATTAGCTGGTTTATAGCAAACACAGTCTTACCAAATCGCCTATGACATACAACTACATTAAATCTATCTAGCGTTGTGTGTAAATGTCTTTGTAATTCCCTAGGTGTATAGGGTATTACTATAGGTTTTCTCTCCTCTTGCATAAAGTCTAGTGTACCTTACTGTTTTTATCCCTTAATATTTGATTAGCGTCTGCAATGTCAGTCTCATCACTAGCCCATTGTATGTCAAACTGTCTATCTTCTACAACAACATGGTGTTTTGGAGACCATCCGGCTTGTGTCTTTAGCCAGAATGTAGTCATACTAGGAGATTCCCCACTAACTGCCATTTCATAGGCAACACCAGCAACTCTTGCTGTACGCTTCTCTTTACCTACTAATAAATTGTGTGCAAAATATTTTGTTAGGGTGGCATTACTTACACCCATAATCTTAGCTATAGTATGCTGGTCTAATCCTATGGTAACCATCTCTTCTACCTTAGAATAGTCATCATTAGTAGGCTTATATGTCTGTCCTCTTTTAATTCTAGATTTTTTACCACCTGCTTTCTTAGATTCTGCACTAAGTCCACCAGTAGGTCTGCCTTTTTTACGCTCAATCTTTAATACAGCATCAGCAGGAACTATACCTTTAGCAGATGCTACAGCATATCTTAGTTCTTCTTCTAGTTCTTTCTCGATTTCTCTGATTTCATCTTCAGAGTCTACAGAAATGTTACCTTTGTTTGCCATAAGTTTAGTATTATACCAGAATTCAAATATTGTTTAGGTTGTTTCCTAGAATATTCTAGTGATTGTTTAATTTATAAAATATATATAGTATATCTTCACTAGAATTCTAGGTAGTCTTAAGCATTTAACCTAAAGATAAACAATATTATACCATATGAAGTACTGTACCCTAAGATTATTTTCTTATGCCGAAATGCCTGTGCCGAAATCCAGGCCTCTGGGTTGAAAAATAATAATTTTATACACGGGTTAGTTTCCCGGGATGGACTTTGTACAGTTTGGGTGGGGTAGGCTCGGTCTTTCAGGGATAAACATATATATGAATTCATACACAGCTTTGACTTGGTCATCTATATGAATACATACACAGCAATTCATGTAACGGATTCAAACATATATATGAATTAATACCTATCATTAGATGCATAGCAATTCATACAAATAAATTCATTGATACGATGTCATATACATGGATTGATATATACCTATTCATAATAACGAATTGATACATGGTTTTAAAGCGTGGCACTTCTTGAAGTGTGAACCCTTGCAAAAATAAAGTTGCTATTTCGCTTGACTTTGAAATAAATATCATTAATATAGAGGGTGTTAAGGCAATTCAGCTTTAATCAGTGCCGAAAGGCCGAACAATTGAAACGGTATATCTTAGAGGTTCACGCCTTTAAGGTTAGAACCAAAGAGACATCCTTTCAATATTATTAACACACTTCTTGAAGTGTAAAACAATGGAGAAAAACATGTCAAAATCAAAAGATAACACTAAGAATATACCTAAGCACATTCCACTTGATAAAACGGTGGTTGAGAAGAAGTTTAAAGAGTCAAACGAATGCCAACTGGCTGAAAAAGAGTTAAGCGCTCTAGATACAGCCAACAAAGCATTTGATAAAAGAGTCTTCAAATGGATAACAACAACCAACCCAACGGGAGTTCAAACTAGTATTCACAATGTTTTTGAGTTTGCAAACTTTCACAAGGTAGTTGAGCCGAATCAGCCAAAACTGAATCAGCTAAAACAAGCCTTTGATAGAGCATACAAAAAAGCTGAAAATGATGATAAGTTGAAAAGTTTTGTTAAGGAAAGCCGTAAGACTATCCATAACAACACAATTAATAACAATGAGTCAATCAAGCTAGATACACCATTGGCCCGTAAAGGTGGCATAATTAGAACGATTATTGACATTACCAAAGATAAAGATGATAACTTCAAAACATCCGAGGAAATGGCAACTAAATCACCTAAACAGATTCAAGCGCTTAAAAACTTACTTAATGAATTCTGGATTGATGTTGAATTAATCAAAGAAGAACAAACTAAGAAAATAAAAGAGCGTCAAGAAAAAGAAAAATCTGTTGCTTAGGTTCACAAACGAAAAGCCCCGTTTTATACGGGGTTTTTTTTGGTTCTTGAAAATTAATAAGTGAGATGGGATAAAGAATATTGCTACCCGTTTGACTTATTCATTTTTATATGGATAATTAAGTATAAACACTCACACTTCGTGAAGTGTAAAAATACAGGAGTATAAATGTACGATACAATGAAAGAATACCTAACTGATTTATATATAGATGATTGGGATAGTAAAGAGTATAAACTAATGCAAGAACAAGCGTTATACTATGTTGCCGATGATACTGGATTAGTTATGTTGGATAATGTAGACTTTGAGACTGCTTATAAATATGCCGATAAGATGGAGAATTGTGGAGCATATAGAAAAGTATAAGAATTTGTATGTTTGTCTCCATAGGCATACATCTTAAAAGCCCTGAGCATGGCTAGGTGGAAGTCCTGTAAACTGCTCATTAGTTGTAAACAGTATAGGCTATTGCTATTGACTCCGGAGGGCGATAGTCTATACTCTTTATAACTAAAATGGAGGTATAAAGCAATGAAAAGAAAGATTGTCTTTAAAGGCAATACGCTGACAATGCATACATGCAAGAAAAACATTAAGCATATATACATAAAGCGTAAAGCTATTGAGGAAAATCTGTGGTATTGGGATAATCACTGGAAGTGTAGAGAAGGTGCGACATCTAGCAGGATAAATTGGAAAGAGTATGTTCATTGTAATATACCTTTGTCAAAATATATTGCTGTTGTTTCAGCGTCTTCACCTAGACAAAACTGGAAACGAAACTTGCTAGTTGCTGATGAGTTGATAAAGTATGGTGATACAGGTATCATCAAGCAATTCAAAGATAAAGCAAAGCAAGTTATATTTTCAAGTGGTAAACCTGATGAGTTATGGGATATTCTGAACGGCAACAAGACTCAGAATTTCTTTATGAACTTACTATACCCAGATGATAAGCGATATGTAACAGTGGATAGACATGCACTAAGTATCGCCTTAGGTCGTACATGTACTGACCAAGAAAAAGGATTGACTGACAAACAGTATGAGTTTTTTGCTGAATGTTACAAGGAACTAGCACAAGAGTTAGACTTAGTGCCAAATTTCCTGCAATCAATTACTTGGCAGGCATGGAGGCGAATTAATAATATAAAATAAGGAGGGTGTATGGTAAATACTTACCTAGACAATTTGACACCTAAGAAGAAGTTTGTACACTTCGATATTTTAGGTTTCAAATTTAGATTAAAGACTTATCCAAGAGAGTCAATAAAGAAATATAATATTTATATTGACCGTCAAGGATTGGGTGTGAACTTTAGCAAGAGAAATTTCAAAATTTATCTAGCATAAAGGAGGTTGTATGGATGCAAGTGTTCCACTAAGAAAATGTGTTAAGTGTGGATTAGAAGCACACACAGATGATGACTTGGAATTGTTTGTTAGGGAGGAAAATTGTAAGTACAGTAGAAGACTTCTATGTTATTCTTGTAATAGAAAAAGAGTGGCAAAATGGGGAAAGGAAAATCCTGAAAAGAATACAAAAGGTAAACTCGATTCTCGTGCTCGAAGAATATATAAGATAACATATGAAGAATATGTGAAGAGGATGTCTACTTCGGATTGTTGTGAGATATGTGGTGTTAAGGAGCAATTGTGCTATGACCACGACCATAAGACGATGGAGTTTAGAGGTGTTCTTTGCAGTAAGTGTAACAGGAGTGTTGGACAGCTAGGTGATACGCTGGAATCAATACAAAAAGTAATAGACTATTTAAAATAAGGAGATGTATATGTTTCAAGATATGTTTGATAAAGCTAGTGCTAAACCTAGCATAGATGTCACTACTTTAGTAAAAGATAATTGGTATGTGATTGATTTAATGGGTATGAATGTCCGAGCCAAGCTATTGGATTCACCAAGGCAAGGCAGGGGATGGAAGAAAACTGTCATGATGGATGTGCGTGGCTCTGATGTGGGTATGTATGATGAGATGGGCAGTGTTTATGTCTCTGACATTGTTGGAGAGCATGAGGAGTAATGGTCTTATGAACAGAACTTATGTGCTGTCAGATGGCAGAGAAGTAAATGTGTATGATGTTATGGATGCTACCGGTCTTACAAAGGCCGGTGCATACAAAAGATTAGCACACAACAGAGATGTTGATGATGTGTTTGCTAAAGCAGGTCACATGAAAGGCAGGAGAATACTTAAACATGTATGGGAAAGTGAGCCAGTTAGAGTAGTAATGGGCATACCTATCAACCCAGAGTATTTAGATGGCAAAGTAAGTGGCAATTCTATGTACGACAGGGATGGAAAACTGCTAAAATATGGTGACCGTGTTGCTTTACACAAATATAGGACAAAAAACAGGCAAGAATGGCGAGAAAACACACCTAATATTAAAAATAAGGAGCGATAATGGCTGATATATACTTAAAATTGTATGAAGAATGTACAAAAGAGAGAAAAATACTAGATGCTGAGGTAAAAAAGGTGACAGATGACGCATCTTTGCAGGTATTTCTTGATAAAGTCAAGAGATTGGAAGGTAAATATAATAAACTTAAACGAATGGAGCGTAACATATTATGAGTATAGATATAACAGTATATGCAAGTGATATAAGGAATTTGGGTGAGGAGATAGAAAACCACCTGAATATTGAGAATGAGTACGGACACAGTATATTTGATGAGGATGACAGGCTTAGTCTGATTGACTATGACTATTCACTTGAACCTCACACATATATAAGTATAATGGTAGATATGCAGGAGCAAATCCATGACTTGCGTAACCAGATAGAACTACAGAAAAAGTGGATTAAAAATAGAGAGGAGGTAGAAAAATGGGATGGTTCAATGTTAAAGTAAAGCTAACACAGGAGTCAGTTTTTAATGTAGATGTAGAAGCTGATAGCCATGATGAAGCAGAGCAAGTGGCCAAGGACAGTGTATGGGATGATGACTACGCTGACTGGATAAGAACAACACTTGAGATTACTGATGAAGAGTATGATGCTGATGAGTGGTGTCGAGAGTGTGACAAGCCTATTGATTACTGTGAATGTGAGGAGGATGAAGATGAATCCGAATAACAATATGAATGCTTACAAACAGGCACTGCAAATCAACAGGGATTTAAAGAGAAGAATCGACAATGCTAATAAAATAGTTGATGAACTTCTAGAAGTAAACGAGCATATGCAATATTTACATGCCTTAAAAGAGGTGTTGAATCCCTTAGTATTTAAACTAGAAGAGGAGGATAAGTGATGGATGCAATGGAAGTGTTACAGGACTTAGGAATGAATGTTTTTAGTGGAAGTGACATTGAATTCTTTATGAAGTATGGTATAACATTACAGATGTTAATGGGTGAGGAGGAAATACCTCAAGAAATTTTAGACAAAGTAAAGGAGGATATGAATGGCTGATATAAATGGTGTTGAGTGTACCTACGCTAACAAGGATGAGTACGATTTCGAGGGTGGAGAATACGACAGTAATGAAGTAGATACTATAATGCAGAGTGATGAGTATGCACAAGAGCATTTAGACTACAGTAAATTATTACTTGAAGATTATATAAAGAGTAAAGACAGGTGGATACAAAGAAACCTATGATATAATAATACTTAGTATATATACTAGGTATTCCTATGATGTTATTAGTTGTAATTATATATAGTATACATTCTAGGTGTACCTAGTTAGTACCTCTAGAAGTGCTACAGTTTTTCTTCCATTTTTTCTGTGGCACTTCTAGTGGTATTAATACTACTAAGGGCAATTTCTTGATGATATGAGAGTCTTTGCTAACAGAGGTGGGCAATCTTGTACTAAAGAGCCTCTTAAAATAACTAGGATAGGTGGAGCGTATATGGCAGTGGTTCAGCATGGACATAGCATTGGCTACGAGAGTAGGCTTAGAACTGAAGGTAAGAGTCACCTTCCCAACAAAGACTCACCAAAAGGGTTGCACTTCAAGAAGTGTGACATTGATGTTAATTATAAAGGAGATATATATGTCAGAAACAATGGCACTAACTGGTAAGGTTGTATTTAATCATGTAACTATACCCGACAACTTCAAGGGTTCAGAGAGATATGCTTTGACCATTGCGTTGGATAAGGCTGGTCTTAAAACTGCTGAGAAAGCAGGTCTTAAGACTAGTGAGTATGATGGTAATGTACAAATTACTAGTCGCAGAAAGGTAGACTTTGACCGACCTAGGATTTACAATAAAGACAAAGACTTGGTTGATGCTGGACACCTGTCTCTGTTTGGAGATAAGGTAACTGTGGCTGTTAAGCAAGGAAAGGGAGACTTGAGTGGATATACTTATCTAGAGGCTATCCGTGTAGAAGAGAAGGCAGATGGAGTGGAGGACTTCGACCCATCTGAATTCTAATTCTGATAAGGCTGTTAAACATGGGGCATCTTCGGATGCCCTTTACATTTTAAGTAAGGGAGAAAACATGGAAAATAAATTACTCCGGAAGGAGCAGTGCCCTGACTGTGCAGATGCTGGTGGTGATACAAGCAAGGATAACATGGCTGTCTATTCAGATGGACAGACACATTGCTTTGCCTGTGACAACCACGGGTTTGTAGAACACAGTGAGAAGGTTATAATAGAAGATGCAAAAGACAAGGACTGGATAGTTGAGTATAGAGGAGACCATTATGCGTTGCCTGATAGAAAGCTAAGAGCCGAGACACTTGAGAAGTATAAGGTCAAGGCAGAGAAGGATGGCAAGGGCAACATCATCAAGCACCACTATCCTAATCACAACACTAAAGGTGAGATGGTTGGTATAAAGACTAGGCTTGTTGCAAGCAAGACTTTTTATGGTAATGGTAACACCAAGGCAAGCAACCAGTTGTTTGGACAGAGTTTGTTCAGACCGGGAGGCAAGTTTGTTACTGTATGTGAGGGTGAGTTGGATGCGATGGCTACCTATGAGATGTTTGGTTCTAAGTGGCCTGCTGTTAGTGTAATCAATGGTGCTAATTGTATTGATAACATTAAGGCTAACATAGAATGGCTTGATTCATTTGAGACAGTGGTATTATGTTTTGATAATGATGAGGCAGGAAGGGCATCAGCTAAAAAGGTAGCGCCTATACTTGGACCGAATAAATGTAAGATACTAACGCTAGCCAAGCACAAGGATGCCTGTGATTACCTGTCAAGTGGTGATGGTAAGGCATTCTATGATGAGTGGTGGAATGATTCTAAGGATTACACTGTCAGTGGCGTAGCTACGATTGAGGACATGCGTAATGCCATGCTGAATTATAGAGACACAGAACTCATACCACTGCCTGAATCTTTTGGTAACCTCAATGAGATGATGCGAGGTGGTGTAGCTAGAGGTGAGCTAGTCAGTATCATTGCACACACCAGTATAGGTAAGACTACTATACTTAATGAACTAATCTACCACTTTGCTTTCAATACGAAAGAGAAGATAGGTTGTTTCATGGTTGAAGATAATATAGATGAGACCATTAGAAAGGTGGTGAGTGTACACACTGGTGAGAATATGCAGTTGACTAAGCCTAATGATTTAGATGTTGATAACATAATGAACAACGCTGTTGACATAGGCTTTGGCTCTAGGATACAGCTACATAATGATGGTGGTGGTAGTATAGACTTGGAAGAGATGTTTGCTAAGATTAGATACTTCATTAAGGGAGTGGGTTGTTCTGTTATACTTGTTGACCCACTACATACTGCTATTAAAAACCTTAGCAATGAGAACATCGAGGAAGTTATGGATAGATTTATTAAACTATGCAAGGAGACAAAAGCTACAGTGATACTGTCTACCCATACTAGAAAGCCAGATGATGGCTCGCACCCTCATAAGATTAGTGAGTATGATGTCAAGGGTAGTGGTGCTATACCTCAGGCATGTCATACTAATATACTATTCTCAAGAGACAAGTTGGCAGAGGATGAGTACACTAAGAACTCCACTCGAATAAGAGTACCTAAGATGAGAAGAACTGGACAGACTGGTGAGGCAGGATGGGCATACTTTAATGGTATAACAGGTAGACTGGAGAAAGGACACAATCCTATAGCCGATGGAGGTGGCGATGCGGACTTTTAGTTGTGACATAGAGACAGATGGACTAGACCCTAGTGTTGTATGGTGTATAGCTGTGCAGGATGTAGACTCGGGACAGGTCATTACTTTTTCAGGCACTACCCTAGGTTTGTTCAAGCCTTGGATGTCATCAGAGGTAGACTGTCTCGTGTTTCACAATGGCATAGGGTATGACATACCAGTGCTTGAGAGGCTGATGAACATAGACTTTAGTGGTGTCCAGATAGAGGACACACTGGTCATGAGTCAGCTTGATGAGCCACGCAGAGATGGAGGACACTCACTAGCTAGTTGGGGTCAGAGACTTGGGTTCGATAAAGGAGACCATGAAGACTGGTCCAAGTTTAGTGAGGAGATGTTAACCTATTGTATAAGAGACACAGAGATTACAACTAAATTATACAGAAGGATGTTGTTGACTGAGCTAAGCGAGGATGCCAAGCTACTTGAGTATGCAACCAAGAAACACTGCACACTACAGGAGAAGAATGGTTGGTACTTTGATTTGCACGGAGCAATCCTGTTGTTGCAGGATATCAATGAGGACTTGCGTAAGGTGGAAGAAGAAGTACATAAAACATTTGTACCACTAGCTGTTTGGAAAAGTAAAAAGCCTGTGTCGCAAAGGTTTAAAAAGTCAGGTGGTAGAACATTAATGTATCAAGCTGAGGTAGACCTTGAGTGCCATACTAATGATGAGGGTGACTACGGTTACTGGCACTACCCTGAACTCAATCTTGGTAGTAGACAGCAAGTAGGCAGACATCTAACACACTATGGATGGAAACCTACTGAGTTTACTGCAACTGGATTGCCTAAGGTAGATGAGTCTACACTTAAAGATGTTGAAATACCTGAGGCTAAGTTGATAGCTAGGTACTTGATGCTACAGAAGAGACAAGGACAGGTGAGTAGCTGGGAAGATGAATACAATCATAAGACTGGAAGAATACATAGCAGAGTACACACCATGGGCACTGTAACACACCGAATGTCCAGTAGTAATCCTAACTTACAGCAGGTAACTGCAAGTAACAAGGAGTATGGACAAGAGATGCGTGGTTTGTTTACTGTGCCAGAGGGTAAGGTAATTGTAGGTGCTGACCTTAGTGGACTAGAGCTAAGATGCTTAGCGCATTACATGCGTGATGATAACTATACAGAGGAGATACTTAGTGGTGACATACATACAGCCAATCAAAAAGCTGCCGGTCTCGCCACTCGTGATGAGTCCAAGCGATTCATCTATGCCTACCTCTATGGTGGAGGTGACTTCTTGATAGGTAACATATGTGGTGGTGGTAGAGATTTAGGTAAGAAAGTTAAGGAACAATTCTTATCTAACACACCTGCTCTTGCTGTGTTGCGTAAGAGGATTGAGTCAGCCAGTAAGCGTGGCTGGATTAAAGCAATTGATGGTCGCAAGGTACATGTGCGTAGCCCACACTCAGCACTGAACTTCTTGTTGCAGAGTGCAGGCTCAATCATAGCCAAGAGAGCGTGGGTTATATTCCATTCTCTTGCACAACAGTTTGAATACACACAGCTAGGTGTTATACATGATGAGATACAGATAGAGTGTGACACATCAGATGCAGATGCAATAGGTAAGTTAGTTGTTCAAGCTATGGAAGAAACAACAGACTATTACAAACTGAACTGTCCAATAACTGGAGAGTATAAAATAGGGAGAAGCTGGAATGAAACACATTGATAAAAACGGACACGAGTATGAATATGTTCTTCTTGAGCATGTTGACTGGCAGTCATACCCAATGTTCAATACCATAGAAGAAGCACATAAACACAAGCATGTATTAGAAGATGAACACCCATTTGTTTACATGCTAGAGCCAATAAGTGTTGTAGTATATAGAAAAAATAGGGTAAAATAAATACTAATTTTAATGAGAGGAGAAGACTATGAAGTCTATAGAAACACTAGTACCTGATATATATAAGTTGATGGAGTCTAAATCATATGATGGTGACTTAAACTCTATTGCTATGCAAGCAGGTAGAGAAGTGGAAGATGCAATCAAAGATGCTTTCACACCTAGAGAAGACAACAGAGGTTTGCGTATGTCTGGCATAGGTAGATGTGAGAGAGCACAATGGTACAACTATAAAGGACACACCCCTGAGGCAATCAAGGGTGAGGTATACTTGACTTTCTTACAAGGTCATATACTAGAGGCTGTGCTTGTTGCTTTGATTAAATTATCAGGACATACAGTGACAGAACAACAAAAGAAACATACACTTGAGGGTGTCAATGGTTCTCAGGACTGTACGATTGATGGTGAACTGGTTGACATTAAGACAGCAAGTGCTTGGTCTTGGGAAAACAAATTTAAAGAGACTGGCATTGATGGTGATGCATTTGGTTACATCAAACAACTATCTGCCTATGGTAAAGCAGACAAAAGAAAGAAAGGATACTTCCTTGCCTTAAATAAAAACAAGTCAACACTTAAGCTATGTGAACAGCCACTCGAGCAAGACATAGATACTTATGTTGTTGATTTAAAAGCTAAGATGGAACTAGACACACCACCTATGAGACTAGCTAACGCTACAACTTGGAACAAAGCTAAGACAGAAGAGAAGTTGTGCATGACATGTGCGTTTTGTGGATTTAAGAATGATTGTTATGGTAGTCTGGATGCTAGACCTATACCATCTGGAAAAATAACTAATTACTATGTATCTAACGGAGCTAACTTTTGAAACAATTACCTGAACTAAAGGCATACATCTCAGCAACATATGATGTGTGCCTCATCTGTGATGAATTAGAAATTGAACCACAGGAATTGCTTGATGCTTTTGAGAAAAGACTTATAGAAAAACAAGACAGATTTCTAGAAGAATTTGAGGAGAGTGTGGAATGGAATACATAGAATTAAGTATTGCTTTCATAGTGCTGGGTGCTGTTGCTATATACTTTACACACAAACGAGCATATGAAAAAGGAATTACTACTGCTGTGCTGTTGCACAGGAATGGTAGATTAAAATATAAAGACTATCTAGATGATGCAGGTGAACGCATGGTAGACATAGAGATAGAACCAATGGAGGATGAATGAAAAAATTACCAACAGATTATCAAAACTTTATTGCTCTGAGCAGGTATGCAAGATGGCTACCTGAGAAGAACAGAAGAGAGACATGGGAAGAGACAGTAGCTAGGTACTTTGACTTTATGGAAGAGCACCTAAAAGAAAATACTAATCAAGAGTTAGTGCCCAAGACTAGACAAGTGCTTGAAGAAGCAGTGCTTAACTTAGATGTCATGCCAAGCATGAGAGCTTTAATGACAGCAGGCAAAGCACTTAAAGATAATAACATAGCAGGATACAACTGCGCTTACCTAAGTGTGGACCACCCCAAAGCATTTGATGAGTGCTTGTATGTACTCATGCATGGAACTGGTGTAGGCTTTAGTGTAGAGAGACAGTTTATTAGAAAACTACCTGAAGTACCAGAAGAAATGATTGATGTTGAAGACATTGTGGTAGTACAGGACAGCAAGGAAGGTTGGCAGTCTGCGTTTAGAAAACTAATTACATACCTATACAACGGAGAGATGCCTAAGTGGGACTTCTCAAAGATTAGACCCAAGGGTGCAAGGCTTGCTACCTTTGGTGGCAGAGCGTCAGGACCAGAGCCATTGCTTGACTTGTTTAACTTCTCTACTAATCTATTTAAAGATGCAGTAGGCAGACAGTTAACCAGCTATGAGTGTCACCGTATGATGTGTAAGATTGCAGAGGTTGTAGTAGTAGGTGGTGTGCGTAGGTCTGCACTCATCTCACTTAGTAATCTAACTGATGAGAGAATGCGTAGTGCCAAGTCTGGTCAGTGGTGGAGTGACACGCCTGAGATGGCACTAAGTAACAACAGCGTATGCTATACAGAGAAGCCGGACATAGGAATCTTCATGAAAGAATGGCACTCACTGTATGAGTCTAAGTCAGGCGAGCGTGGAATCTTTAATAGAGAAGCAGCCATTAAACAGGTAGCATCCATAGGCAGAAGAGAAACAGACCATGAGTTTGGATGTAACCCTTGCAGTGAAATCATATTAAGAGATGGACAGTTCTGTAACTTGACAGAGGTAATAGTAAGAGCAGAGGACACACAGAAAGACATCATGCGTAAGGCTAGGCTAGCTACCATACTAGGTACATTCCAAGCCTCACTTACTAACATCAAGAGACTCAGGCCTAAGTGGGTACACAATACAGAAGAGGAGGCACTACTAGGTGTCAGCCTTACAGGTATTATGGACAATGCATTTATGAATGGTAGCAGTAAAGACAGAGGGTACTATGGAAAGAAAAGTTTGCCAGACTTCCTGTCAGATGTAAGAAAAGAAACTGTCAAGGTAAACAAAGACTGGTCAGAGATGCTAGGCATTAGCCAAGCTACTGCAACCACAGCTATTAAACCTAGTGGTACAGTCAGTCAGTTAGTTGACAGTGCTAGTGGTATACATACCAGACACAGTGACTACTACATCCGTAGAGTAAGGGCAGATAGAAAAGACCCTATAGCTAGACTAATGGAAGACCAAGGCATACCTGCTGAGAATGATGTAATGAAACCTAACAGTGTTAAGGTGTTCTCATTTCCTATGAAAGCTCCTGATGGTGCTGTTACTAGGAACGAAAGGAATGCTATAGAACAGCTAGAGTTGTGGCTCATGTATCAAAGGTACTACTGTGAGCACAAGCCTAGTGTAACCATAAGTGTTAAAGAACATGAGTGGATGGAGGTAGGTGCATGGGTGTACAAACATTTTGATGAGGTCAGTGGCGTTAGTTTCTTACCACACTCAGACCACACTTACCAGCAAGCACCTTATGAAGAGTGTGACAAGAAGACATACACTGACCTGCTTAGTAAAATGCCTGAGGCAGTTGACTGGGATTTGATTAGTGAGTACGAACTTACTGACCAGACAGTTGGCACTAAGACATTAGCATGTACTGGTAGTGTATGTGAGTTAGTTGATTTAGTTGAAGAAGAGAGGGACACAGAATGATTGAGGGTATAATACTGATACTTGTTTTACAAATAATAGTTATCAATATAACGGGAGGTATATGAAAAAAAAATTAGAAACAATAGTACAGACTGCATTTTTTATTGCAGGTATGGTTTCTGCTGGGTGTCTAGTGTATGTTGTTATGTTCCTAGACGCACTCAGAAAAGGGTGGCTTGTATAGCACATTGTGTTTAATAATAAAGGAGTAAAAATGTTAGAGAAAATTAAGAACGGTGCAGATGGTGCAATAGATGTAGGCATCAAGTTGATTAGCTTATCGATTGTATTGCAGATTATCTTTGGTCAGAAGGTAGCCTTCCTGACAGGAAATGTAATCGGTTCTATACTTGATATAGTATGGACACTTGGCAATGCAGGACTAGCAGGAATAATTGCTGCTGGTATTATCTGGAAACTACTCGATAAAGACATCACGAGTGGAGGCAAGTAAGCCAATCAAAAAACCTAGTGGTCTTGTTCAAATGGACAGGACTGCTAGACTATACAGACAACTAACCCGCACTTCAAGAAGTGTGAAGCCGAGGGAATTATGGAAAAGGGACTGGAGCAAGTAGGTGATGTAGTCAACTCACCTAGTCATTACACTAAAGGAAAGATAGAAGTAATAGATTTTATAATAGACCAGAATATGAATTACCTAACCGCAAGTGCATGTAAATATTTGTGTCGCTGGGAGCACAAGCACAAGGGTGATGGGCAAATAGAAGACTTAAGAAAAGCTAGGTTCTTTATTGAAAAACAAATAGAGGAGTTACTTAAATGATTACCTTTCCCATAGCACCAGTGGTAGCTAGCAGGGCAAGAGTAACACGCTGGTCTACATACTTTCCAAAGAGGTACACACAATTTAGAAAAGAATTTAGAGAGTTGCTTGAGAAATATAAAGCAGAACCAACAGATGGTTTGCTGTATGTGAAGCTAGACTTCTATGTCCAGCTACCTAAAACTATGTCTAAGAAAAAGAAAGAAGAGAAAGAAGGCAAGCACTGTGATAACAATGCAGACTTAGATAACTATGTTAAGGCCACACTAGATAGCTTGGAAGGTAAGTACTATAACAATGACAAGCAGATAGTAATGATTAGAGCAAGAAAATATTGGTCTGATACTGGCCACATAGAATTTAAAATGGAGGAGATATGTCCTTAAATAAAAGTAAAGACATTAAAGAATTAAGAAAGTTTGATGTTGACCTAGAGTTTGGTCAGCAGTGGGAAGAACATATAGATGAATTATTCTCTGGCGCTAAGAAGTGTGAGATTAAAACAGAGAGAGATACATGGGCCAAGACTGGCAACATATGTATTGAGATTGAAAGCTACGGTAAGCCATCAGGGTTAGCCAGCACAGAGGCTGATGTATGGGTACACAATCTAGTTAAAGACAATGAGTTGTGTGCTAGCCTTATGTTTAACACACACAAGCTACGCAAAGTAATGGAGGAAATGAAACCCTATACAGTCATGGGTGGTGACAACAACGCATCTAAGCTACACCTAGTGAGCATAGCTAAGCTACTCAAATCCATTAGTACATCCTAGATAGTTCTTCTTCAGTCTTGCCTCTGCGCTCATCGTAAGGCACGCCTTCAGAAACAGCCCTCAAGTAACCTTCTCTAAGATGGTCTGCTAGAGGGTTTGTTCTTCCAATATGCACTGGCTTTATTCCAAATGCTTCAACATGTTTGTTATATGCCCTGCCTGTAGGATGCATGTTAAACTGTTGCAGTCTTTTAGCTTTCATTGTTTCTAAGTTATCTGACATATGCTTTCTCACTTGTATTATTTATTATTGGATTGCTTTTCTGTAGACTTACATCAAAACCTATATCTTCTAAAAACTCTACTTGTCCTTTAAAATCGTCAATCATGTTTTCAAATGCATCTGCTAAATTTGGCATGTCTTGTTTAATTCTATTCCAAGCATGTTGGTCTTTGCTAAACTTGGCTTCAAACAAATTTGCAGCAGTTTCCATCAGCTTAAAGTTCCCATGTGCCTGCTGGTACTCATCAACATCCGGCCCAAAAGTCTTGCGACCATGGCCAAATATATTGTAATCATCTCTTGCTACTCCACCTGACATAGCATCTATTATATCATAGTATCCTTCCAGCCTAGAATCATAGACACCATCTTTATAAACATCATTTATATACTCTGTATAAATAATCTCCATGGTCATTGGCTCATCTATAACACCATTATATTTATTTTCAATAAGACTTAGGTCTTCACTGAACGCATCCCCAATTCTTCTATCATATTTGGTAATGTCATGGTACAGTGTGCTAGTACCTGCTAGTGTTCTAAGACTCGGGTGGTCAACTAAGTACATTCTCCAGAGTTTGTTCATTGCATGGTGGCCATACTCGTGAAGAATAGTTCTATAAAACTGCTCAGCAGGAGCTGAACCATTTACAGTGTGTATGTGCAAATCAGCAGTTATCATATCTCTTGAAACATCCCATGAACCTGCATACCTATTACCATATTCATCTTCTTGGTTTTCTAAAAACTGTACATAGGAAGGAACTCCTTTTTCTACAACAAATTGTATTCCTTCATCCGACATGCCAACTGCTAGAGATTCTGCAAACATTCCATTAATGTCTTCTTTTCTTAAGCTGCCTTGTGATACTCTCCTGTTCGGATAATAAAAACTTTCAGGAGCTTTCATGTCAGGAATTTTATTTACATTTTCTTGCTCTTTGGGAGTGAGGTTTTGCTTCTTAGTGTGTACATCAAAACGATTAACATATTCTTGAGAAGGAGAGAACATAACGCCACCCTCTCGGCCAACATATTGTACATCCTGGGCCATAACTAATGCACCCACTTGGAGTACCCTTGATGCACTAGAAACTGGCAAGAATGTAGTCTTATCGTAGAAGAAACCTGAACGATTAGGATTCATACCTATCTGTTTCCATCTGGACTCAGGTTGTTTACTGTCTTCTAATGCAGCAGTTATTTCTTTATGTGTTTGCTCAGGTGTTTGGCTCTGCCATTCAACATCCATTACAGCAAACGGAGATTTGTTTGTACCAGTAGCAACTCTAATTGCTTTGCTAGAGTGCTTTCCAAAATCTACATTAGTACCGGCACTGGCTGTTGAGTATGCATTGCCCGGTCTAGTACCCTCTACCTTTTCTTTAAAGTGTATAGCATTAACCCAAGTGTCCATGTTTTGGTATGCTGGTATGTCCAGCCTTAATCCTACCCTTGTTCCTTCTTGTATTTCTATTCCCGGTAGTCCTATTATTCTACCCTTACCTGCTTTGCCTGCATCCAATGCCCTTGCTAAGTTTGTTACGCTTACAAGTTCAGGTACTTCTTGCATAGGTGTTATAGGTGAGTCACTCTTTTGCACCAGCTCTCTAAATTTCTTTACTGACATCTTACCACTCTTAACTTGGTTTGCTGCAAACACCAGTGCGTCAGGCTGTGACATGTCTTCCTTTCTTTGAGGTGCATTGACTTCTCTTGGCTTTCTCCAAGCAAGTGCATCATCAGGATGCCTGCCCTCTTCTCTTATATGCTTAACAGTCCTGACCGCCTCATTAATATCCTGAGGTGTGTTAGCAGTAGGCTCATAAGCAGAGCTATCCATTAGCTTATTGTATGCTATCTCATCTGTAGGGTTATTAAGTTTTCTATTAGCGTCTTGAAACCCCGGTACTATGTTAGTGCCACATGCCATTACTTATCCACTCCAAATAAATCTCCTGTTGGTGTGAAGTATATACCTGCCACACCTAATGTACTGTCAAGGCTTTCAGTTAGCCATTCAATTAAGTTACCACCTACTTCCATCTTAGCTTCTGAATCACCTGACCATATAGGATTGATAGCTTCTTCCCATGCTCTGTCAATAAATCCTGCACCAGTTCCTAGTAAAGAAGTAGTAGCACCATCATGGAATCTTCCTGCATTACCTAGTAGTCCAACAACACCAGTCAGTCCTGCTCTGTCCATCACTTCCAATACTGTAGGGTCTTCCCAATCTTGTCCTTTGATTGCATCCTTCATTGCTTCACCAATAAGTACAAGTGCATAGGCTGATGCTATGCCACCTACAACTCCAATGGCTGCGCCAAAGTCTGGACTGCACTGCTTAGGGTTTAGCTTTCTCAATAATCTTTTAACTACTGTATTACCAAACACAACAGGGAATGTCTTAAGCTGTGCTATGATTGCATACTTAGGGTCAGACATCCACAGTGGTTTGTTGGTAGCCTTAGGGTGTACAACTACATCATCAACTACTTTGTGTAGCCAAGGTATAAGAACTTCTCTTACCTTCTTACCGTTTGGCATTGCAGTATTAAGTGCAGCCTCATTAGTTATATCAACTATGGTTCTGCCATCCTCTTTTTCAAATACTTTTGTAATAAAGTTCCATTCATCTTTACTAACACCATTCTCTTTAAGCTCATTCTCAAGTCTCATTCTTTCCATGTTACTTAGAGTACCTGCTTTCATTCTGTTTGCTCTTGTATTGATGTTAGTCATCATAGCCTGAGCTGCCCAGTTTCTGTTAAAGTTTGTCCACTGTGTTAGGAATCCACCCGGTAATGTTCTGAAGTACATGTTAACTACCATGTTGTGGTCAGTAGAAAAGATTTGGTCTAGTCTTTCATTAACTCTAGGGTCTAGGTTAAATCCTAGTGTAGCCATTGCCATTGCACCTTCACCCGGCTGTACATACTTACCTGCTAGTCCTCTTCTTGTTCCTTTAATAGCGTAGTCAAGTGCCTTAGGCAATGTCTTAAGCATGTTCAAGAATCCTGCTCTCTCTCCTATCCATGCAAGCTCAGTTATAGAGGATATAGTTGCAAGTCCTAAGTGAGTAACAGCACCTACACCGGTAGCTAGTTTACTTAATGCTGATAAGTTAGGGTCTAAGTCTTTCTTGTATGTGTTGTGTGCAGCATCATAGGTGTCATATATTTTATCACGCTGTTGTTTAGTTAGGTTGCCAGCCTTCTTAAGAATCTTCATGTCATCTCTTAAGGCTTGTGCATCTTTACCGAATGCTCTGACAGATGCTACACGAGCAGCACCTCGTTGTAAGTAACCAGTCAATACTTTCTCTATGTCTGTCTCTCTAAAGTTAAGGCTTTCTTTGGCTGCAAATTCATCTAAGTATTTCCATGCCTCAGCTCTTGACTTTTCAAATCCTTTTCTCTTTTGTCCTTTAAACTCTGCGTTGGCTAATGCCTCTTGCTCTCTAGCTGTAAGCACATCAGGCTCAAGACCTTGTATTATTTCATCAGCTATTTGCTCTGCGCCTTTTCTATTCTTACTGCCTTTACGAGTAATAGGTTTAACTTCTTTGTTAAGGCGATTAGCTTTTCTGCTAGATGCGATAAGCGCTTTGATAAACGCCTCTCTATTTTCTTTTACTACATCAGCACTGATAGGGTTAGTTAAGTAGTTGTCTATTAGTCCTATAGAAACACCAGAGTCCACTAAGTTATTACGAACAAGAGCTATCTGGTCTTGTACTATTTGAAAGTCAGTCTTACCCTCAGGATTCTGATTAGTAATTCGAGCTTTCCTTGCCTGTTCTATTTCTTCTGGTGTAACACCCACACCTTCAAAGCTGTCAATAAACTCTTGGTCTACCTTGGCTGTTATAGGTTTGCCTTGTATTCTTTCTCTAATGTACTTACTTCTTTCAGGGTCAACACGCTGTCCTATAAATCCTATACCTGCTTTCTTTTGTGCATACTTATTTATTACATTAACAACAGGAGCTAAGTACTCACCAGTCTTAGTTTCTTTTATAGAAAAGAAGTTGTCTTGTACCTGTGTTGTTCCACTTGCTGTACCTACAGGCGCAAACCTTTGGTATGCTCTGTTAGCTGCATGAAACTCAGCACCAGTCCTAGCCTCATTTCTTATTTTAACTAGGTCACTAAGTGGCTTGAACGCTAGTCCTTTAGTAAACTTCTCTCCAGCTTTTGCAACATCAACACCAGTAACTTTTTCTATTTTAAGGTTGGCTGACTTAGCTAGTTTCTTTATGTTACTGTCTAGCTCCGGTATGTCAATGAGTGGTTTGTTTTTTCCTGCCTCTACTTTTTCCGTACTAGTAGGACTAGTTCCTTCCATTACTTGTTTGTTGTAACCTTCAGCTAACCTGCGTGCTGTTGCTATATCTCTGTTAGCTTCTCTTGCTACACCTACAGAACCCGGAGAACCAATAGCTCCAGCAATAGGACCTGCAATAACAGCTTCTTCAAGTATGTCTTGCATACCTTCGGATGTACCAAGCCTGCCCGGAGTAGCACTAGTTCCTATTTGTATAGCTTTCTGTGCAGCCTCAGTAGACATTTCTGTACCAATTAACTTACCCATATGCTTAGCACCTTTGCCAAGCTGTTGGCGTAAGCCTTCTCTGTTAGAGTTAACTAATTTTTCTAATGATTTTTTAGTTGTTTCAAGACCACCCTTACCAAATGTTTTAGTAATTAGGTTTGATATAGGTGCAGCTCCTTTCATTGGAGCAAGCATGTCTAGGTAAGTAACTCCTGATGCAACTGCTGCTGCTTTTGCTTTTTCACTAGCAGTCAGCTCTCTTCCTACTGCATCTTCATGCTCTTGTAAAGTGTCTGCAAAATTAGCATTGTATGTAAGAGCGTATGTTCCCCAGTTTATGGCAGTACCTATTACTTTTGCTACTGGGTGTGGGATAGCTTGCATTGTAGTACCAATAGCATAGCCTAACATAGGTACTATTGTATTCATTGAGTTGAGTGCAGCTTTTTCTGTCCACCATTGAACTGGCTTTTCAGTTTCAAGCAGACGCTCAGGAAACTTAGGAGTAAATCCCTTAAGACTTTCTTCTAGTTGTTCGTTAAGTAAGTCAACAGGCGCAGTGTCTATGCCAAATATGTCACCAGCAGCACCAATACCTTTTGTCTGCATAGAGCCATACATAGGAACTGCTGCTTGACCAGCACTCAGTTTCTTGACTTGGTCAATCTCTTCATCTTCAAAAAAGAATCCCATTAGGTCTCCTTACCTTAAATCTTCTAGTTTTCTATCCTTCATTACCTGCTCTAGTGCTAGTTTTCTAACTTCACCCGGAGTTTTGTCAGGATAAGCAACAGTTATTGCCTTAATGTTTGTTGCTACTTGAGAAGCAAGACTCATCATTGCAGCCTCATCACTAGCATTAGGATTGGAAGAAACACTACCCCAGAAAGTGTCACCAAACATCTCTTTTACATCAGGCAACACATCAACAGTCAAGTCTTCTATAGTTTTCTTTCCATATATTTCATCTGCTCTTTTTGCACCTGCTGCTAGAACTGCTGCTTTATTCTTTTGTGCTGCTGCTTCATTAGCTGCCCATAGCTTGCTCGGGTCATCAGAAGCATCCCTGCCTTTAGGTGTCTTACCATAGTAATTCATTAGCTGTCCTAGCCTCATGAGTCTGGTGTCTGATGGCAGTCCACTAATGCTTTCACTCCACCACTCAGGGTTCTTCATGTTTTCCATTAGTCCTTCCATCCCTGATTTTTTAGCTGATGCATCAGAAAGTTTTTTTCCAGTTCTTGGGTTTATACCTGCATCAAAAGTTTGTCTACGCTGTTCATTCGAGCTTATAAAATTAGATTTTTCTTTAGGTCTTGTTGATACAGGATTCCAGCCGGGAGGAGTATAATTCATTTTGTGAAAAAAATCATCCATGCTTTTAGCTACTGTACCCGGTTTGTATTTAAACTTCTCATAGTTTTCAGGGTCAAACCAGTTACCAAATATTTTAGAATCTCTAAACAATTGGTTGTTGTTTGATTCTGGTGTTGATTGGCCATCTTCAGCCCAAGTGCTGCCTATAGGACATTGTCCTTTTATTCCCGGCACTGGTTTTCCATTCATCATACAAGGCATTACTTGTCTCCTTTATTAAATTTCATTATGCAAAAATATTCCTAATGTCTCTGCGTGTTGCAAAATTGTTGTTCACGCTTTTTGTACTGTATCCTCCTGCTGGGGCAGTAGGTCTAGTTACTGTCGCAGGTGCTCTGGCTACTGGTCCTGTTTCATACCTGTCATTCATACGCTTTTGAGCTGCTGCTGCTTGTCTTGCTTTTTCTGCTGCTGCTGCTTGAGCTTGTGCTTTAGCTTGTGCTGCTGCTTGTGCTTTAGCTTGTGCTGCTGCCTGAGCTTGTGCTTGAGCTGCTGCTTGTGCTTTAGCTTGTGCTGCTGCCTGCTCTTGTAATAACTTGTTTGCAACTATAGCATCTATAGCACCTGTACTACCCGGTGCATAATCAACTTCACCATCTATACCACCACTCATTTTTTGCATTAGGTTTGTTAAGTCAGGTCCAGCCTCATATGCTGGCATGACTCCGTTAGTAGGGTTAACCACTGGATTTGCAGAACTTGAATAACTATTTCCTGCTACACCTGCTATGGTTTCCATAACACTATTCCATATTGAAGGTTCTTTTACCTGTATTTCTCCTTGGTAACTAGGCGCTGTTGAACCAACAGGTCCTTGCAATGGAGCAACACTATCATCTTTAAATAGATTAGAAACATATTTATAGGCATCAACAACTGCTTCATCTAAACCATACTGTGCTGGAATAGGATTCACTGGTTTATTGCTATCACCTAAATTGCTTATGTCAACTTCAAAGAATTGGTTGGAATCAAATAAGTTGTCTGTAGTATTAAAAGCATCACTGCCAGCTGGTCCAGTTAAAGGACTAGAATTAAACACGATAGGTACATCTTCTTCATATGGGTCGCTTGTAGTTGTGACTAAGTTTGAACCATCCCCATAATCAGCAGGAAAACTAGGCATAAAAGTCTGGTTTGATTGTACTAAATCTATTTCTGGCACAGTTCTTGGGTCTACATATATACCTCTGTATTGTTGTGTCTCTTCATTAGGATTTCTCATAATGTTATTAGGCAGGCTATTACCTATAATCTCATTTGCAGTTTCAAAGTTTCCTCTGTTGCTAATAGAACCACCATAATTAAATGAACCATCATCGTTAGGATTCATATTATAAGAACCTTCAAACACCTGCTCATCATCAGCTATATTTCTATTCATACCACTGTAGTCATATGCTCCATCATCAGTAGGTAACATAGTATATTTAGAATCAAATACTTGTTCTTCCCCACCTATCATTGTAGGAGATGTCATTGTTTCATATATGCTAGGACCAATAGGTGACATAGCATTATTAGCACCTACTGTATACTGCGTGTCATATATGCTAGGACCAATAGGTGACATAGCATTGTTAGCACCTACTGTATACTGCGTGTCATATATGCTAGGACCACCGGTAGGATTAAATCTTTCCATCTTAGCTGCATCAAATCTAGCTTGGTCTTCTGCACTTACAGTTCCATTGTTTGTGTAATTAGCAAGACCAATGTCTGGTCCTTGGTCAGCTTGGCTTATAAGAAAATCAGGATTCATGCCATTAAATCCCGGCATGTTAGCTTGTTTAGTAGAACTTATTTCTTGACCCGGACCGGGGAATAATGTGCTAGGTGCATCTCCGGGAGCAATTCCCATCTCAGCTATTGTTTCAGCGTAAGTTAAATCCTTATCTTTCTTTTTGTTACTTGCATTGTTTGAGGGTATTTGTGGTACTCCATCTGGCATAGTTACAGCAGGCAATTCAATTGCACTGTCCGCAACTCCCGGCTTAACAAACCCTTCACCAAACTGTCCTTCATAATATAGGTTAGGTCCTACTGGTGTACCATATACACCATAATCCATAGGAAGTCCTTGACCATAGGTGTATTCAGAAACTCCACCCGGACCTTGGTAATCAAACAAAGACGCATTCTCAAATGCTTCCATGCTAGGATTATATATAGTACCTGATGGTGTGCGCTGTCTTAAGTCTTGTGATAGGAAAGGACCTGAAGCAGTAGGCACAGGATTGCTTGTTATACCTGCATTTTTTGCTGCTTGTGCCATTGCTGTATTTTTGTCTACATCTGGGTCATAAAATTTACCACCCGGTGCAAAATCTTTAGCAAGCTGTGGATTGTAAGGCACATTGTCTATTCCTAGTTCCCATCCTGCAGCTTCTAATTCAGGAGTCATTTTTGTAGGACCTCCTAATGCTTTTGTAATAGCAGTACCATAGTCATTTAGTTTTTTTTCTATAACTTTTTTTGTTACATATTTTTCTGCATCTTCTTTAACATCAGTAGCCCATTCTTTACCTGCGTTCCATGCATCTTCAAATATATTAGACATTTTAAAATCCTAATCCCATTAGACTTGCTGCTTGTGCTAATCCTCCTATGTTGCTCATTGCACTAGCACCCGGAGTAGTAGAGACTTGTGTTCCTGTTGTTGGAACTAGCCCACTAAACCCTGCAATACCTTGTTGGTATTTGTTAAATTTATCGTATGGAAGGTTTTGTTCAAACTGTTGTCTAGCTTGTGCATCTCTAATTAACGCCTGCTCTCTAGATTGCTGTTGCCCACCAGATTGATTTAACTGCTGGTATGGACTAAACCCTGCACCCATAATACTGCCTGTCATTCCTAGTGTGTTGGCTTGATGTCCTAAACCTTGGCCATAGGCATTACCATATATCTGTGCTGCTGCTTGATTAGCTGAATCTGCTGCTCCAGCAAGTGCATTGCCTTCTGCAATACCCTGTCTGCCACCACCATATCCACCTGACATGATTGCACCGCCTCTAATGTCTGCAAGCTGTGGTGTTAAAGCACCCATTGCTCTGTCTGCTGCTGCTTGTGCCATGTTATTTACATAAGGGTTGTTAGCTACATCTAACATGTTGGAGCTAGTGCCTTGTTGATATGCACTCATTGCTGGGTTCATAATACTCGGCGCACCTTTTACAGCAAAGTCTCTTATACCTTGCTGTGATGTTAGTTGGTCAGGTGTAAATCCTGCCTGTGTCTGGCCAGTGTAGTACTCAGGGCTGTAATTGTTGTATAAATTCTGTGCTTCTTTAAAGCCACCTTCCATGTAGGGTACAGCCACATCCCACGGGTCGGCATTTACAGTTGATGTATCTGGACTCTTTGACATTATTTTATCTCCTTAGCGAATAGTCGTGTTACTTCTTTATAGTCTATATCTTTGAGTACCTTTCCCCATCCTTTGCGACCAAATAGTTCTACATACTCACAGTTGTGTTGCTTTCCAAATGCGTTTAAGAGTGCATCTGCTTCATCTCTCCATGTGTGAAACTCATTGCCACCTAATAAAATGACGCAAAGCAAATTCTTTTGTGGGTACTTAGCTATCTTTGTAACAAAAGCACCTTTAGCTTTCTTTCCTACTTTTACCCAGAGCTGCATATCTTTCGATTTACAGGCACTTTTTATATCAGCTATACTATACTCCCCTAAACCATGTTTCAGGGCTGCATTCAAGTATTCTTCAACGAGAGGCCACCAAGCCTCTACACTCTCTCCCTTAATCCCTTCAATCAAGAGTGTGCAAAGTTTAGTTTATGCCAATGTGCATCAACACCATCATAGTAATATAATGCTTTACCGTGCCCCGGATTCCAATTAGTACCATCAGCATAACGAATGTCACCGTCTCTTGGTTTCTCTGGTGCTACGTTAGATACATCTATATGTCCGTCAGCAAGATTACCTATGACAGCAGATATCCTATCTAGCTCTGACTGCAAGTAGGATGATAATTCCTCTGGAGAACTAGGTACAGGATTCTTGGTATACCTTATACTCATACACCAACGCCTCTATTACCAGATGGACTCCAGTGTACTTCTAAATTAGCTAGTGCCCAAGTGTTATCATCTGTAGACTCTGCTCTAATTCCTAAATAGTTACCTGTCACTCTTACTGGTATTTCTGAATGCACTCCACTTGTAAATGTATAAGGTCCTTTCCATACAGTTCCTGCGTGTGGACTCATCTCACTACCCACATAGAAATCAACAGAACCAGTACCACTTATTCTAGGAACAAGTTTGTTTATAGATTTAGTTCCCGGATAGCCTAGTTGCATATTGTCTTTCTCTACCCAAGCTCTATAGCTGACACCTGCATTCTGATTACTTCCTAATACATACACCTTAGTAGCACTTGGTGAGGCTAGTAGTAGAGATGGTTTGAGAGGTGAGTCCCAAGCATCACTATCAGTATCCCAGTCACCAGACTCTGTCCAGTCTGTGGTACTAACATACTCTACAACACCCCAGTCAATGAAACTAACATAAGGTAAATCTCTTTTAGACCAGCTATTGTTTCTAAAGTTATACACAAAAGCTGTGTCTGCAAATGCGTTAGTGTTGTTTGTATTTGATACAAAGTTCACCCACATCTCATTCTTCTCTCTGTCAACAGAAACAAATGTTCTTGTCTTATAGTCCGGATGCATTGAATTAAACAACTCATCTCTTATTTGACTATCTACTATTGATTGTTTAGTTTGACCATCATGTATGTATACATCATCCACAGAAACAACGAAATGCTTATTGTCGAAGTCTTTTACACAATGCCTACCTAGTATACCTGCATCAGAAAATAGTTGCCTAAATCCAAATATAGACTGTCCACCCTCAAATGACATGGACCAAATAGAGTCTTCTTTATAAACTATATTAACATCACCTAGTGGTAAGCAATCAATAACAAATCCAGCAGACTGGGATAAGTCAACATATCCAGTATCTTTTGTAGCATCTGAAGCATCCCAACTTGTAGGCACTGTACCACCCTCTGCAGGATGAGACCAGCGTACTCTAAATGGATAGCGTGTAGCTGATTCAGTTGTATCTAGTGCTACTAGAAAGTTTCTAAACGGTCTCATTACCGCACATGTAGTGCTACTTAACCAGTTAGTTAGGTTTGCAAGTTTTGCACCAGCTGCTGTGCCCATAAATTGTGGCTCATCAACACCATTATTAAGTATGGCTATACCACCTAGAACACCACCATTCCAACCACTACTTGCAGTTGCACTATAGTCACCACCAGTTGTTCTTGTAAGGTCAGTATGTGTAGTAGTTGTACCTGATGTATGTACTCTGTATACTTTAGCTAGTCCCGGATAAATCCAAGAGTTAGTGCTAATAGTATCAAAGGGCATTAACCAGTAAGGTGCTACAGTAGGTGTACCAAATACTTGTAGGTGTCCTTTTACTTTAGCAGTCTTGTCATTATCAAACTCTACATTATTACCATCAGACCATTGTGTCTCTGGTAACTCATAAGAGTCAATGTCTCTGTTAATACCACTAGGATTTAATACTGTTATTTGTGCTGGCATTTATTAGCTCATGTTTAAACCATTGACTACAGCATACCAGTTTGTACCTGCGTCAATCGTTTCAAATGTAAGAATGTCTATTCCACTTGTTGTTAGTGTAGGTGTAGTACCTCCAGCAAACTTAACACTTGAAGGCCAAGGGTCTGCCACTGTACCACCGTTAGTTAATATTAATTTAAATTTACCGTATATACCAGATGTTGGTGCGTTAGTAATTGTAAACGCTCCACCACTTGCAAGTACCGCAGTAACTACATTTCCTAATGCAAAGTTAATTGCAGTAGAACTGCTTACTGTACCTACAGGATTAACAATCTCTGTTTGTTTTTTAGTCTTTAAATTAGTTGTTGTTCCTACAGCATCAGCAGTCACAGTTCTTGATGCTTCTACTGTACCTAGTGTTGGCACATCATTGTAGTTTAGTTCTGCTGTTGTTCCAGTGTAGCCATCTATTTTATTTAATTCTGTGTGTGTAGCTGTCATAGCACCAGCAATGTTTGGGAATGTAGCTTTAACCGCAGACTTGACTAATCTTATGTGGTCATCTCCCTGACTTCTTGAGTCTGTGCCTGTAGGGTTTGTTGCTACTAGCCCATCTATGTATGTTGTTGATTCTAATGCCATGTTATTTTCCTTTTGCTAATTGTGCTCCAAAATAGAACTCTATTATCATTGTAGCCCAGCCAAAGATTTCATCCATCTTTAACACTGAACCAGCCTGTATCTCTATGTAATCTATTATGTCTGGTGTAAATTGTATACCAAAGAAACTAAAGCCTTCTGTTACAGTAGGTATTACTGTTGGCACATTAAAGAACACTGGAGCTACTTGTGTAAATATAATTAGTGCTAGTATAACAAATATAATGACTCGTCTGTTAAGTGCAGCCATTGGACTTTCTTTATCTGCTCTGTCTCTAGCTTGGTTTATAGAATCGTTGCGTGCCTGCAAGTTCTGTATCATTAGCTTTTGATTTTCTGATGCTGCTTGACTCTTAAGTGCAAACAACTTAGCTACAAAGCCTAATGCTATTGGTGCTACATTTGTTAATAATGCCATCATAACGCTACCCTCATTGCTTCTATAATTCCTACTTGGCCTATAATGTACCAAGCAAATGCACCAAACACACCCCATTTAATCTGAAGTAGTGAGGTGTTAATCTTTTGTATGCACAAATTAGTGTCATCAATCTTGCTAAACAGCTTTGCTATTTGTCCAGAGTGTTTGTCTAATTGAAGTTGCATTCTATTAATATTATCTTCCATAGTTCCTTGTTAGTTAGCAAGTGGATTGTCTAATGCTCTTTGCAATTTAGCACCAAGCCTATCCTCTAATTCTTTAATCTTTCTATCTGTATCAGAATAAAGAGCATCTCTTCTGGCATCAAACCTTTCTCCAGCTATGTCAATGGTCGCATCTATTTCATCTTGTGAAGCATTTACTTTGTCTTCAAGTCTTTCCATAAGTGACTCTTGTCTAGCAAGGTCATCTTTTAAATCATTTTTAATTGTTCTTGTATAGTCTTTGGCTTGTTCCACTGACTCACTTACACTTACTAATGTTTCTTCTATGACTGCTATGTTCTGTTGTATACCAGTAATGTCAGGTGGTTGGTATTCCATTACAGTAGCTTTAAGAATTCTAAACTCATTGTACAATTCAAACCCAGCCCAAGCACCACCACCAATCATACTTAATAAGGGTATAACAAGAAGCAATTTACTACCACCTACTTTAACTCCTTGATATTCTATCTCTGCCATTGTAAGTCCATTAATTTATTATGTAGTATTTCATTAGCCAATCCGTTTCTTAATCCTCTTTGATTGTCTGGTATGTCCTTGTCTAAATATATACCCTTGTCTTCATAGAATACACCATCAATAAGTAGTTGTGTGTTGTAGCTATTGAATCCAGCATTGAAGTTTAAGAGTGCAAGTATTAGGCTTTGTAGTTTCTGCTGCTCTTCTAATGATGCAGCTTCTCCCATTTCAGTTGCAAGATTCTTTAGCTTGTTGCCTATAATCTCACGCATCTTATCTTTCTTGCTGGCTTTCTTAGCTACCTTTTTTAATACTGGTTGCTCTACAACTTCTACTACTGCTTCTTGTTCTGGCTCTTCTTCTGTTTGTTCTTCTTGTATGGTATTTTCTTCTGGCTCTGGCTCATCAAGTTCCTCTTCTATTGGTTCTTCTAAAGGTTCTTCTTCTAACTCTGGCTCTAGGAATTCTTCTAGCTCTGCTTCTATTTCCTCTATCAATTCTTCTTGTGCCATCTCTTCAAACAAGTCTTCCATCTCTGGTATTGCTTCTTCTAGTGTGGTGGCAATTAGAGTGTAATCATCTAATGCTTCTATTTCTATTACTTCAAAAATCTCTGGCTCTTCCAAGACGAATACAGATTCAATATCTTCCTCATCAACTTCCCAAACTTCTGGCACATCTTCCTCAACATATTCTTCATAGTAAGCATCATCCCATCCATCACAGCTTTCATCATATAGGGCACTAAGACCGCATTGCTGGTCTAAGTAAGCATCGTCCCAACCAGTACATCCGTAATCATAAAGAGGATTGAGTGAGCATTCATTGTTGTATACATTATCAGCATAGACTTGTGGGTAGTATAAACAACTGATATGACTGTCTGGTATTACACTGCATACACTTTCTCCGTTTGCTATTTCTACTGGGTCATCTTGTTGACTGTTCCAGAATACTGCTCCACTTGTCGGATGATTATAGAACCATTGTTCGTACTCACCTTGACTTAAATCTCCTACCACTGCTACTGTTACTGCGTGGTTAGTTATTTGTACCTCTTCATAGTTTACATCTATGTTACCCATTGGGTATATTGTTAGGTCAAATGTATTTCTTGAATTAGGTAGGTAGTATTCTGACAAATCTTCCCACATATATTTCTGGAATGTTTCGTCACCTTGTGTATAGAATCTACCTATACCTGTGTCTATTAAATCTGTGTTCCAAGGCATTATGGTGTAATTAAATCTTACACCTGTGAATGAACTTAAGTCCTGTCCATCACAACACAACCCATCATATACAATGCCAGTACCGGGTACATCAAGAGGGTCAAGAAACCCCACAACACCATTACTAAACATAAAACTAGTGACATAACTATTTCCATAAAAAGGAAAAGTAAAGTCAAGAGGTACTTCAACCCAACCATCATCTGCTATCTGATGCTCAATTATCTCTGGGTCAGACCACGAGGATAGCGAGCAAGATAACGCCAATAATACCGCTAACCAATTTCTCAAGAAATACTCCTCTATCCATATTTGCTGTCTGTTGTTTCTTTGGAATCTTCTTAGGATTCAATCTCCATTCTGCTGTAGCTTCTTGTCCTATTAGCCCCTCACCTGTAGTGGGCGAGTTTATCGGGCAGGGAGTCCCGGCAAATTTCATTGCGTCATATACCGACCTCGTTTGGCACATTAAAGCAACTGCTGCTACCTTCATACCCATATCATATAATACTTTAGAGTTCTTCAATCTCATACAGTTTTCATCTGTGTAAGCCTGTCCTGTGCTGATACCTAGTATCTGTGTCTGTACTGCTCCACTAACTCCTACCATACATAGGTCACTATTACTTGCGTTAATGCTCGGACTAATTGCACTAGGTGGGTTTGTCCTTATTGTACTCTTAGCATCTGTACTTGTAGTTACTGTGCTATTACTTGTACTGTTTGTAACGATAGGGTCAGCAGCCATTACTGGCAATACAAACACTATCCAAAAAGCTACAACTATAAACCCAGCTATAACATTGTTACGCAGTCTGTCAGACATTATGGTTTAGGATACTTATCCTTAGTTGTCTTAATCGTAGCCTTCCAAGCATCAATACCATTGTGGTATATGTCATCTAGTTGGTCTGCTATTGATGGGTATTCTGCCTTGCGAGGTGCTTGATAATCTTCAAGTGCTTGAAGTCTAACTATCTCAGCATCTATTGCTGTATTCTCAGCATCAGTTGTTGTGTGTCCATCTTTCCAATCAATCTTATCTGCTGTCGCTTTATCATAAGAACCTTTATGTAAAGACCTAATTGCTTCTACTCTATGAATTGCCATATTATGCTCCTATCCTTACACCAGTAAACCAAGAAACTGATGAATTATTTGTATCACCAGCAAAATAACCATTACCATAAATATCAAGAATATCATCAGCAGCACACTCAACTAATACTGTTGCATCCACACCTAAATAATTAATTTCTGTATTACCTTGCCAAAATATATGTCCTAATTGTCGACTTGCATTTTTGCGTAAATACATATCCATATTATCTGCAAATGCTGATGCGTTACTAAGATGAAAACTTACCAAATACCAACCAGCAGTACCTACTGTAATTCTCCCACCACTTTCAGTACAATTAGAACCCAAATGAATTGAGGTTGTCCAATCTACTACCGCAGCACTATCCATATCTGTTGTATCACTTATTCTTGCCCAACCATCAGCATCAACATCTATTGATGGAATACCTGTAAGACTAGCACCACTAATCGCTGGAAGAGAGCCAGTTAATTGTGCAGCTGGTAGAGCAGTAAGACTAGCACCACTACCAGCAAAGGTAGTCGCAGTTAATAACCCAGCTTGGTCTAGCGTGGCTACATTCGAGCCATTACTCTGAAAGATAATATCGTTATTAGCACCATCGGCATTAAGCGTTAGGTTTTCTGCGGATGATTTTATCGTTGACATCTAATACTCCTATGGTTTCGGATGGGCTGCTTTGATTGCATCAATAGCATCTACCCAAGTTGTTGTTGAATTCTTTACATCGTCATACCGCATTTCGTCTTGATTGAGTAGGTCGTATTTAGCTTTGCGAGTTCTAGCGTATAGCTGAGAGTCATAGACTGCTTGGAGTCTAGTTACTTCAGCATCAACTAATGACTGATTTAATGTTACTGAATTACCATTAGTATCAAAAGCACCTTCGGTGTCATCAATAGTAACTACATTAGGGTGCGTGTTATATATTGCTTCGTGGTTCATATTATCCTCCTATCTCTAATGCTGTAATTGATGACTGTAGGACAAAACTTCCAGCTATTGATGGTCTATTTACATAAGTTGTACCAGCCTCTGCTTTTAATCTCATCTTATAAGTAACAGCACTTGTTGATGATGGTGAATGTAGATAGACGTGAGTAAAAGGAAATGCAATAAGCCCACTTTCTGCTCTAGCAAAAGTGGTCATTAGTTGTGTGTTGTCACTTAAAGCAAGTTGACCTTGCGCCCATCCAGTAGATATAGCACTATGATTAGAACTTAAAATAATTAGAACTTTATTGCTTGTTGATGATGGGGTAATACTTACTGACATCCCAGTTACATCAACATATGAACCAGTAGTTGATGTAGAAAAAGTATCTGTTTTTACTGTTTGAACAACTTGTAATACTTTTCCACCAGCTGGAAGGTTAGTTAAACTAGCACCACTAATAGCTGGTAACGCTCCTGTTAATTTACTAGCTGCTACATTAGCTACATCAGCATCTACAATAGTGCCTGTTGCTATAGTGCCACTATCGACTGTACCATCAGGCAATCCACCGACTGCTAGTCCTGTTACTGTTCCGTCACCGCTTAGTATTAGTGCCATTAGACTGATGCTCCTTTAAGTTGGTCAGTAGTTGTCATAGCATCTACTTGATTGGTTATATCTCTAAGCCTCTGTTTCTCTGTAACAATAGCTGAAGTATCTGAGCCAGCTTCTTGTGCCTTCATAAACAAAATGTCTTGTTCTTCTAATAGAGGTGTTCTGTCAGCCCTAAGTCTGTCCTTAGTTATGACTTTAGCTTTATCCATATTGATACTAACTGGCATCGTATTCCTCCTGTGTAATCTTGTTGTACTTCAGTTGGTCATCAAGGCTTAAGTCTGCTGAAGTCTTTTCACTAGCACCAGCTACATATTCCCAAGCATCTCTAAATGTTCTGTCGGATAAGTCCTCGTCTGTAATCTCGTATTTAGTTCCAGTAGGTAAGTCTTTGTTTGCTATGTGTATTAGCTTTTCTTCATCAGTACCTGTTAGTTGTGCTAGGAATTTAGGTGCTGGTGTTAGTTGAGCTAATGTGTTATTTGTTGTGTTATATATAATCTTCATATTAATCTCCAAATACTGCCATAGAAACAGTGTCAGTGTCGGTGTTGGTACTGGTATTCATTGCATAAGTTGCAATAAGAGCCTTCGAGGTTGTATTCCAGCCGTAATGAGTAGATATATATTGACTACTTGCACGATTGCCGTTTGTTAATATGGGGTAATCATCATTAGCCATATTATTAGCGAAGTTAACATCGTAAGCACCAGTACCAGTATCAGTAATACTACTGACATTATGAGAATCAAAAATAGCCACAGTACCAGTACCATTAAAATTACACCAAACCTTTGCAGTAAACTGTGATAAGCCTCTGCCATCTTGAGTAATAGTAAGTTGTTTTGTATAAGCGATTGAAGGACTTGAGTTATTACCAGCGTTAGTATGAAACTCTAAAGCACCACCCCAATTAGAACCCGAATTTGCTCCGCCTATTTTTCCAAAACCCCATTCTGTGCTATTATATATTCCGTGAAATGCTATAGCTGAACCATCACCAGTTGAGTTATTATTACTTGTTTGTACTTTTATAACATTAACTAAACCAGCATCAGCAGAACTTGCTTTGTAAGCGTGTAATGTTTCGCTTGGAGAACCTGTTCCAATGCCTACCTGTTCACTTGAGTTAATAGTAATAGCAGTAGCATCAGCACTACTTACAATTCCAGATACACCACCGCCTAAAGTAACATCTTCATCAGGTAAGGTAATCGTTCTGTCAGCATTAGTGTTTGGCGAGGTAATAGTTAAAACACCTGTTCCTGAAGCGTGTCCTTGTAGCTTAATTTTCGCCAAGAGAGCCTCCTCTTACTGCTGTAAGTTTTGTACTAACACGACCTAGGTCATAACCATTAGGTTGGTTTCCTTCGTGACAGAATGCCACATTAGTTCCGTTGTTA
>Ga0257115_1000406_pt1 | contig 40219 bp, 35 predicted proteins | sample SI112_100mmetaG_FD_194465 | JGI IMG/M metagenome (GOLD analysis project Ga0257115, IMG submission 194465) | Marine microbial communities from Saanich Inlet, British Columbia, Canada - SI112_100m | ecosystem: Environmental > Aquatic > Marine > Inlet | place: Canada: British Columbia | collected...
ATTCTGAATTTGCATCATGGCTGTCCAGATATAATCACCAAATTGAATCTCAACCACCGGTTTATATCCCGTGACTGCCATGCCAATTGCCGTACCCACTATGGACGATTCTGCTAAAGGGGAATTAAATACACGGCCCTTTCCAAAAGTGTCAGACAACCCTTTTGTTGCTGTGAATACACCTCCTTTTGGATCGGCAATATCTTGACCATAAATTACCATTTTATTATTTTGGGCCATTTCTTCTTTTAACGCATGGTTAACGGCATCAACTATAACCACCTTATTCCCCATAGGATTTAAATCTGGCTCATCCATGGGCACTTTATGACTGTATATGTAATCTAATGCTTTATCCGCATCAGGGTATTCTTGGGATTCTGCCCATTTTGATTCCTCATCAACCTGCTTAGAAATTTGGTCTCGAATCTTTACAAAATCTTGGGGAGAGAACATTTTTTCTTGGATACAATGATCTTCAAAAATGGTTAAAGGGTCGCGTTTTCTGTTTTCTTCCAGTTCTTCCGGGGTTCGGTATTTTCGCTGATCATCTGAACTGGAATGAGGTAATAGTCGAACAACATTTGAAACAATAATAGAAGGGCCTTTCCCTTTACGTGCCCGGTCAATTGCTTGTTTAAATGCTAAATTGGTTTCAAAGAAATTTGTCCCGTTCACTTCATAACGTGATAAACTCTTATAACCCGAAGCCATGGAAAAAACCGAGCTTGCGCTTTGCTCGGATTTGTGAGTAGAGATAGCATACTCATTATCCTGGACATGAAAAATGACAGGTGCTTTTGCATTGCTGGCCCAATTCAATGCCTCGTGAAAATCTCCCTGACTCGTGGTCCCTTCACCTGAAGATACATAAACAATGTCTTTTGTTTTTTCCATTCGGCGAGCCAGAGCGCATCCTACCGCTTGCAGATATTGTGTTCCAGTTGGACTCGATTGGCTCACAATTCTCAATTGTCTATCGCTATAATGCTGTGGCATTTGACGACCACCTGAGTTAGGATCTGCTTCCCGCGCCAGGAATCCAAGTAGTTGCGCCTTCGACGTCATCCCTATTCCTAAACAATAGGCACCATCACGATAGTAGGGATAAGACCAATCTACCCCACGCCTAATGGCGACGGCCGCAGCCATTTGCGAAGCTTCATGACCAGAACAACCCATATGAAAAAATGCTTTACCTTGCTTCAACATGATCATCATTTTAGTATCCAATTCCCGAGCAAGAACCATGGTCTTATAAATATCTAAAACTTGTTTTTTTGTAAATCCGTGGAGTCGAGCCATTAGCACTCTCCTTTTATAAAACATTTATTGAATTTTTCAATCACCATATTTTTGACATTGTCATTATTTTGCGTTTCCCCCAATAATTGCTCCATGGACGTAACTCCATGGTCAAATATGCCACAGGGGATGATGCCATCATAAAATGAAAGATCGGGATTCACATTCAGGGAAAAACCGTGCATAGTCACCCAACGACTAATCCGAACGCCCAACGCAGCAATTTTTTCGTCCCCGACCCAAACACCCGTTAATCCCTCATTTCGTTGTGCAATAATTTTGAATTCAATTAAAGTATCAATCAAAACTTGCTCCAAAGTCCGCATGTACCAGCTCACACTTTTTTTATAATTGGACAGATCCAAAATGGGATAAACCACCAACTGTCCCGGACCATGAAACGTAATATCGCCACCACGCTCAATATTGAAAACATCTATCGATTCATCTCGGCTCTGTAGTAAATGATCCTCATTTGCATTTTTTCCTAAGGTGTAAACAGGATCATGCTCCACAAGGATTAAGGTATCATCAATCTCGCCTTTAATGCGCTGCTGCTGCATTTCTTTTTGGAGATCCCAAACAGCCTTGTATGATTTTTGTCCTATGTTTTGAACAAGGATTTGATCTGTTTGTGCTTCAATCATATTTATTGGTGTATTGCCGATCCAAAAGCATCCAGTGCCGCTTCCATTATTGCTTCAGATAATGTTGGATGAGCATGAATCGTCATTGCAATTTCTTCCCAGGTTGTTTCTAACGATTTCGCCACGCCCAATTCAGCAATCAGTTCAGTAGCTTCAGAACCCACAATATGGGCGCCGAGCAATTCACCATATTTTCCATCAAAGACCAATTTCACAAATCCGGTCGTGTCCCCAACTGCCATGGCCTTGCCACTGGCCTGGAATAAGAATTTGCCAACCTTCACATCATACCCCGCATCCTTCGCCTGGGCTTCTGTCATTCCTAATGAGCCAACTTGCGGTTGGCAATAGGTACAGCTGGGGATATTAGAATAATCCAACGGTTTGGGTGAATGACCCCCGATATAATCCGCTGCAACATGTCCCTGTGCAGATGCAACATGTGCCAGCCAAGGCGGCCCAGACACGTCGCCAATCGCAAAAATATTCGGAATATTGGTTTGATTAAATTCGTTAATGTTAATGGTACCAGCATTTGTTTTAATTCCCAATTCTTCCAGCCCAAGGTATTCAATATTCCCTGTAACGCCCACAGCTAATAATGCTAAATCACCTTCTAATATTTCTTTTTTCCCCTTTCTCTCAGTATGAACTTTTACTTTCGTTTTCAAACTCTCAATTTTAGAAACTTTTGTTCCTGTTGAAATTTTTATACTGGATTTTTTAAAACTTTTTCCCACTTCTTTAGAAACGTCAGCATCTTCGATTGGAAGAATCCTGTCCAGCATTTCGATCATATGTACTTCCGTTCCGAATTCATTATAATAATAGGCAAATTCGCTTCCGATTGCACCTGACCCAATAATAATCATTTTTTTCGGCGGAGAATCAAGGAGCATGGCTTCTTTGAAACTAATGACACGATTCCCATCAAATTCCATCCTAGGAAATGACTTAGGCCTAGCACCCGTTGCAAGTATAATTTTATCCGCTTCAATAGTATCTGTCTTTTGTTTATTCTTCACTTCAAGAGATGTTTTAGAAGTGAGTTTCCCGATACCTGTAATATGGGTGATCTTATTTTTTTTCATTAAAAATTCGATCCCTTTACTCAAGCGATTAGATATATCACGACTACGCTGAATATTCTTTTTAAAATCAACCGACACATTCTCAACTTTAATTCCATACGTGTCAGCATGTTTTATAGTATGGTACACTTCTGCATTTTTTAAAAGTGCCTTGGTTGGGATACACCCCCAGTTTAAACAAATGCCACCCAGCTTATCTTTATCAATAATACAGGTTTTAAGTCCGTGCTGGGCACCACGGATTGCTGCAACGTAGCCACCGGGGCCACCGCCCAAAACAGCTAAATCAAATTTTGCCATAGTCCTTTATTAATTTTTCAATGCTGAGATTTAAAAATGAAAGCATAATAGGAAGTCTCGATATTTTTGGAATATTTATTTGCTGATAATGCTTAAAAATTCTGTTCTTGTTTCTGCAGATTTTCTGAACTGGCCCAGCATCGAACTTGTAGAAGCAAAACTGTTTTGTTTTTCTACACCTCTCATTTGCATGCACATATGGACACCTTCCATAACTACAGCTACTCCAATTGGATTCAATACATTCTGAATCGCATCAGCAATCTGGTGCGTAAGCCTTTCCTGAACCTGCAGCCTCCTGGCAAACATATCAATGATTCGTGGGATTTTTGAAAGCCCAATTACTTTTCCATTTGGTATATATCCAACGTGTGCTTTGCCAAAAAATGGGAGTAAATGATGCTCGCAGAGTGAGAAAAATTCTATGTCCCGTACAATGACCATATCCTTTGCATCTTCATGAAAAACCGCTTCATTGATAACTTCATCCAGACTTTCGTCATATCCTTTGGAAAAAAATTCCCAGGCTTTTGCCACCCGTGTTGGCGTTTTGATTAATCCTTCTCGCGCTGGGTCTTCACCAATCTCTTCCAATAATGATAAGGTGATTTTTTTCAGTTTATCGTAATTCTTCATTAGTCTAACCCTTCTTCATAAGGTGCAATTTCTATTTTGCCTTTTAGTGCATAGATTACCCCGTAGATGACGGGAGTATCCAATAAGGCTACCAGGACCTTAAACAAAAATCCGTTTTCCAATAGCAGCCAGAATCTATTCCACTCAATTACACCCGATGAGCATAATAATATCAAGACAGCCGCAGTATCAACAAACTGGCTTATAATTGTTGAACCATTATTTCGCAACCAAAGATGCTTTCCCTTGGTTAGCTTCTTCCAGAAATGAAAAATCCTTACGTCTATAAACTGAGCCGAGAGATAAGCAACCATGGATGCAAAAACAGCCATACTTTGAAGTCCAAAAACTTTTTGGAAAAGATTATCATCAACTGGGGACCAAACTGTACTTGGGGCAGCATTTGCAATAAGAACAATAATCATAACAAAGACACTGGCGACTAATCCTGAAATCACAACCTGGTCTGCTTTTTTCTTACCGTAAAGTTCAGAAATTAGATCTGTCGCTAAAAATGTTATGGGATATGGTAGAATTCCAACGGATATTTCGAAGGTATAAATACCAAATGGTGTCCAAGTAAAAAACTTCTGAAAAATCAGATTGCAACTAACCAAGGAAGCAATAAAGATCCCGGCCAATATTAAATAAAATCGATCCTTGAAATTCATTATTGTTCAGGGCCGTAATAATCTGTGAAGATTGAATGAGTTTCTACAAGTCGAAGCCGATGGAGTATACCCTGTTCCATCCTTGGGGCAATCTCATTCCATGCCCAAATCAAAATATTTTCGGAGGAAGGCTGTTTCCCCTTGAACCAGTCAATATCTTTTTCGATCTGAGTATGGTCTATGACATCCACAATTTTAGATCTTACTAGTACATTTAATTTTTGTAAATCAACTAACCATCCTGATTCTGGATCAATGGGCCCAGTCACTGATACTTCTAAAATATAATTGTGACCATGATTATTATAATCTTTCCCAAAAACTTCATAATTTTTTTCTTCCGACCAATTCGAGTTTCCATATTTGTGAGAAGCGCAAAAATGATACTTTTTGGTTATAATTGGGTTTGACATATTTGTATATTGCAAATAATATTAGAATTCAAAATTACCGCCATTTTATATCGGGAACAAAGAATATGAAAGTTAAATAGTAGAATCGTTTTTATTAAAATTAAACAGAAGATGATGGACATAGATCAACTAGGACACAATCACCACATTGAGGTCGTCTTGCAATGCAAACTGCTCTACCGTGATCAATAATCAAGTGTGTCAAATTCACCCAATCTTTTTCTTTAAATATTCCCATCATTTCTAATTCAATTTGTTTTGCATCTTTTGTTTTGGTGAAATTCAATAATCCCATTATTCTGATCATATGTGTATCAATAACCATAGATGGCACATTGTAAATTTCTCCTAACACACAATTGGCTGTTTTTCTCCCCACTCCAGGCAAGGCAACTAATTCATTTAAGCTACCTGGTACAATTTCATCATGTTCCTCAACTATTTTTAAACTGGATCCTTGGATGCTTTTTGCTTTTTGATTATGATATCCACAAGAGTGAATATCTTTTGCCAAATCCGTCACAGAACAATATGCAAAATCAGTTGGTGTTCTATATTTTTGAAATAGGTCTTTCGTTACAATATTTACGCGATGATCTGTGCATTGGGCCGATAAGATTGTAGCCACTAATAGTTCATGGGCAGACTTATAATTCAGGGAGCATTTTGAATCCGGATATAAAGCTCGAAGTCGGGTTGTGATTTCCTCTGCCCGTTCCTGTTTTTTTACTTTGGATTCTCTCAAGTTAATAATTCGTCTAACAGATTCGGCATATTTTTTATGAGGCTGGAGCGCGGAATAATTACATCGCACCCAGCGGCCCGTAATTTGGATTGCTCGCGATTATTAATTTGTGCCATTGTTCCAATGACCTTCAATCCACGGCGTTTCAACTCTGAAACTAACCCTACTGAAGAAAAAACTGCTTCATCCATATCCACCACTGCAAGTTTTACAAGCTCAGGAAAAGAATCTGGATCGGTATTTTCATCAGAAAACTCCACATTTTTTCCCTTATCTACGCAGGCAGAAGACAAGCGTGACCCCAATTCAAAATCTTTAACAAATAATAGGATTTCCGGCATTTTTTACTCCAATGTGGGGACGACATCCCAATCAAATTCTGACGGATCATTCAATCCTTCATATGTGAGTCGCACCATTTCAATTTGATTCAATAATATTTTAATTTGGATTCCCCGTTGGACACCAGTGAATTCATTAAATTTTTCTTTACATTTTCTTAATAAGTTTTTCGCACCAATCATATTCCCATTTCCAATGTGCACAAAACTCACGGCCAGCTGGATCAATCCCTGAACAAATTTTCGGTCTTCCAAATAGTAATCAGACCAAAGATCTTCCCACGCTTCATGAGCTTCAAAATAATCCATGGCTTTGTATTGCTTCATCCCTTCCTGAAATAATTTTTCTTTTTCGTCTTCTTTATTCACTGATAATCACTGGATTTTTCATTTTAAAATGTTTCCCATCCTGATGAATAGTGCAGGCTTGAATATTGGGGTCGTGTTCAAAAAAGAGTACCCAGTTCTCATTAACTATTTTTGAAAGAAGTTTCTCTTTTTCCTGAACAGTGACCACCGGATGAATATCATAAGCCATAACCCAGGGAACAGGAATATGCGCAACCATGGGGAAAATATCTGCACCATAAAAAATGGTTTGATTTGCATCGGAGATTACTGGATGCATCAACCCTGTTGTGTGTCCATATGTCAAATATGGTTCAATACCATCAATGAATGATTCCTGACCATCCACAATTTCTATCATTCCATTTTCAGCCAGAACTTTCCAATCAATTTCCATAAAACTGCCAGAATCTTTTTGACTCGGATGGTTTGCCAAATTCCAATTCTCCTGGGAAACCCAATATTTGGCATTTGGGAATGTGGGTACAATCTTCCCATCTTCGATTTTTGTGTTTCCTCCAACGTGATCAAAATGTAGATGAGTACAAAACACATCTGTAATATCGGTGGCAGTAAATTCATACTTCGCCAATGAAGATTCTATGTTATAACGAGATGTATCAATGTTGTAAATCTTTTTATATTTTTCGTCCCACTTGGTGCCATTACCCGTATCAATTAGGATTTTTCGACTATCGCTTACCAATAATAAAGAACGGGTCACCATTCCGATTCTATTCATTTCATCAGCAGGTGACTCTTTCTCCCAAAGCGGTTTTGGAATAATCCCGAACATGGCACCGCCGTCCAATCCAAATTCGGATGTTTCTATACTATATAAAGTGTATTGTCCAATCTTCATCTTATGAGTTGGTCTAATCTTGCACCAAGGATTCCAAATTGGGTTGGTGAAGTTGTTTTATAAAGGCTTCTCACCGCCTCTAAAATTACCAATGCATTTGCTTTTTCTAATTGGGACTTTTGACTTTTAACAATGGTTTCTGCCTGATGGATAAATTTTCTCTTTTTATCTTTTATTAGCCAGTGGTTGCGACTTGGTTTAATATTCAGCGTGGTATAAAAGGCTTGAGAACACCAATGACTTACTTCTCTCTGATATCCTCGAATTCTGACATAATCACCCTCCCATAATCTTGAAACGGCACCCAATAATGAAAGGTCACCGGATTCAATCACTAAGTCATGGACTTCACTTGGAGATGAGTCTGCCTGGTCATGAGGTTGCGGCAATGCTTTTCCACGCAACCACTCCAAAATGCATTTTGTAAAAGCCCAATTATCTTCTTTTACTTCCTGAAATTGATAAGCACGAAATAAATGAAAAATGAAAATGGCACTTCTTTCACAATCTTGTAGTGCCAACTCTGCAAATGCATCCATAGTACCACGAGATCGATCTGAAGCCATAAATGTTTTGGCAGTTAATTTCTGTAGATCTTCCCATTCCCCTTGCTGGCAGGCATCTTCCAAATCACCGAGGAATGCTGTAAGCCCAATGCCATCTCTAACCACATCATCTAATTGTGTTTCATCATCATCTCTGAATTCAAAACCACACAAATAATTCGAAGCAAATTCAAGGAGTAGTTTTGAAGGATTTTCTCGATCGTCTCCAATCAAATTCTTAATTGAGTTTAAAACACAAACGGGATGAAGATCTTTTATGGTAGATTGTTTTACAGATACACTGCAAAATAATAGATCATTTAGAATTTGAACAAGTTCAGCGCCAGAAAGATTCTGAGAATAGAATTTTTGACAGGCTTGCATGTCTTGATTGATTACAGCAGACCGAAAGGATGAATCCGTCATTGGCTAATGGATTCTAAAAGTTATTTTTTCTTTTTTTTGGTTGGACCCAAATACATAAAGAATTGTAGTGAAAAACCAGTTGATCTAGAAAACTGAGTAGGCCACCCTTCTACTTTATGTGGATAATTCTTATAACTAGAATCATATTCCTTAACCATAGTTGTATCCGATGGGTCCCAATTTGATGTCATCACTTTTGAAAATGGCATTGATCTGAAATCATGGAAATAGCCAACTTCAAATCCCCATTTTGTACTGAGCCTACGTCCATAAAGCATTCCAAAACGGATACTGCTTCTATTGGCACCATTATCATAACTTCCATTAGGAATAAGCATACAACGATACCCTGTCCACGCTACTCCGAAAGGATTTTTCTTTGTAATCTGCTTAGCGCCCTTGAATTTATAATAGGTAAAATCAAAACTGGAATTGGGCGCCAAATTGTAAGCCACATTAAATACATCCCACTTTCGATCTCTTTTAAAGAGGACTCGATTTAGATCAATACCGGTGCCGGATAAAGGGATACCAACCCGAATTCCAAGATCGGTATATTGTCCTAAGCCATGTCGAGCCCAGATAACGGGAATCACATTTTCTACTGAGAATGTGAACCCCATATTGGTTTCGCCTTTCTCGGGCATTTGTGGAAAAACGGGTGGGTGTGACGCGCAACCGAATCCCCAAAGGATGATTGCGATTAAAAAGATGATAAGATTTCGTTTCATCATATATGTGAAAATACAGAAATCTCTTGAGAGAATAAAATGGAAAAGAAGGCCGTTATTTCAAATAGATCATTTTACGACTAAAAATTGCCGGAGGTCTTTGATCAACCTGTGCCTGAATCGTGAAAAAGTAAATGCCCGTAGATCTTCCTTCCCCATTCCAATTATAATTGTACGTTCCAGAAGTGATGAATTCATCCTCCATAAATTTATCATGGATCCGCCCCGTGGCATCCGTGATATACAATGAGACCGTCGCATCTTCTAAAAGATCAAAAGTAATTTTTGTTTGCCCATTGAATGGATTTGGGAAATTTTGATAGAGTACAAATAATTCTGGAAGCAAGTCTGTTTCAAAGTAATCTCTAACTGGTTCGTTGGTAATCCCCAAGGTAGTTGATTCTGAATAATACCACGGACCTCCATCTGGCATCCGACTGATTGCAACAGGTAGGGTGTCTAGCACAATATACTCAAGGGCTGAATACCCTTCCTCTAGATTTTTCATAAAAGAAATAAATGTTGGATATTCAATTTCTTCTTGCAGAATGATGGATGAATCTTGAAATTGGTTCTCATAACCTGAAAACATTTCAACATCCCAAATCGATTCACCCTTGAAAGTAAATAAATAATCGTCTGCATATTCTGGATTCCCTGCTACTTCAAGATGGAGATTTTTCGTATAAGGATTCCAAGTCAATTCATTAATCCACAAAGAAGATTCAGCTAGTCCTACTCTAATGTTAAGATGATCGTTTTTTGGAATAAAATCACCATTCAAAGTAAAATAAATCGATTCATTAAATATAATTGGACAGGTTTGAATAAAAATATCATCCATCATTAGGTCAACAGAGGTCCAATGATCCGGAATAATTACCTTGAATAATGGTTCGTTCTCATTTTGATATCCACTTAGGTTCACATATTCATCGCCAGAAAGAAGAAATATTTCAGATGAACTGATTTGATTAGAGTGAAAAATGTAAAGTTCCAATTCTTTTTTATTTTCTTCAGTAATATTATAGCCTAGGATTCGAATTGGCGCGGTTGTTTCTAACATTTCAATTGACTTATAATAATCTGAATATAAGAGATCCCATTGGTCTGTAATCAGGGAAGCAGCATTTTGAATTTCTTTTGCCCAATTGGCAGGATTTATTAATAGATGATTACGATAAATGGACTCCTGCGCTAAAACTAAATCTACCCATACTAAGTTCTGGATGATATCATCAATGATTTGAAGAGAATAATCTGCCATTTTAAGGTGTTCGATGGGATAATTTTCAAACCAGGTATATTCAATTTTTTTTGTCAATTTTAACAAATCAATAATTGACCTGTAATCCCCATTTGAGCCATTATCTAATGCTTGCTTATAGATCTGAGATATTACCAAATCCTGAGATGTCCTAATTGTAGGATCAAATGCCATAGAGTCTTCAACAGTCAAGCAAGTACCAAATGCTGGCGTTTTAAAATCACTTGTAAAAATAGTCCCAAAGGTATCTTTTACTTCAATTTTATAAAAATATCTGGCATTCGACTCACATCGAAGATCGAGATAATTATTGTGCTCTGGAGTCAATTCTGTTAATAATTCAAAATTGGATTGACCGGATTCCTGAACGAAAATCCGAATTTGATTTGCCAGAATCGAATCAGGGTAGGACCATTCAATCATTAGAGATCCCTGACCATCAAAAATAGAAACATCGACGGGGAAATCGTTCAATTTGATTGTTTGAGAGTGTATAGTCCCAAGAATACAAAAGACAACAAGGGCTTTCAGTGAGATAAATTTGATTATGCTTTTCAATGTGAAATCTCTCAGGAGAGGCACAATTTCGAGGAATTATTTCACGGAGGCAAGGTATTCCTCTACTAATGGCAAAATTATTTTAGGTAAGTTACCTTTTGAAATTGGGATTGACCCTTTAGAATAGAACGGATGACATAAATTCCATTTGGAATATTTTCAGGAGACCATATCATTTTTTGATTGGGTTGAAATACTGTTCCTGTGTAAACATTTGTGATAGACTTACCAGTTAAGGAAAATATATCCACCGTTAAGTATTCTCCTACTGCCCCAGAAACCTCAATTGTCAAGGATGGATTAAAAGGATTTGGGTAAGCATTTGTTACATGGAATTCACTTGGTAAATCATCTGGTTTATCGATTGCAACTGCGGCTTCATATTCTACGGCACCTGCAGCATTCATGATTCCATATCCATAAGAATTATCTGGATTGCTCGATTGTGATGCTGTCATCATGACTGCTTCACGAACCTCCATAGCTGACCAATCCGGTTTCGCTTGACGAATCAAAGCAACTGCACCCCCAACCAGCGGACATGCCAATGATGTACCGCTCATTTGAGAATATGTAGTGGTTGAATTTGGATTAATGCACCAAGTGTCAGATCCTCGGGCACAAACTTCTGGTTTAATCCTTCCGTCAAATGTGGGCCCGTGAGAACTAAAACTCGCAATTAAACCATTTTCTCGAACAGCACCAACAGAGATTACTGAATCGGCATCTGCAGGGGCAATAATATAATACCAGCTTTGATCATTCCCTTCATTCCCAGCAGATGTAACACAAACCATCCCTAACCCAACAGCAATATCTATCCCAATAGTGGTAACTGCCGTATTTCCATCCATATCTTCATAGGTATACCAGTCTAAATAACCTAAAGATGTAGAAACCACATCAGCGCCATTGGCTTCGCCCCATTCTAAACCTGCAATATAATTATCTTCTTCCTGTTGAACTTCTTGTGTTACATCTTCTGTTTTGGCTAGGAGAAATTCCGCATCAAAAGCAACACCAATCAATTCTCCTGGTGCGTAAGCTGCAATTGTAGATAAAACGGCGGTGCCATGATGATCCTGATTATTGCTAGTCTCGGCCGATGTTTCATTTGCTGTTTCGTTGTCGTTGTTAATCACATCCCATTGGGCAATCACATTTATATTGGCTAAAGCATTGTGTGTCAGGTCAAATCCAGTATCCATGACTAAAATAATAACACCTTCTCCAGTATAACCTACATTATGCAATTCGTGGACATTGATCTGCTCAATCTGAGCCAGGGAATTCCCATAATCAAAATCACGTGAATTGGAGAGAGAATTATCAGCATATTCAATTTTTGTTTTTTTATAACCAATCACCGGTTCAATTTTTTTTACACTTTTGAGTTTAGCTATTTTTTCGATATCAGATATTTTGCACATCACAGATACAGCATTGAGCCAGCGGCTTTCATTTTCAATAGTAATACCCAATTCTAATATATCATTTATATAGATTTGGGAGACTTCCAAGTCATACCAAAGATGGTTCGATTGCACATCACTTTTTGCTCTACGATCTATTGCCTTTTGGGAAATATGACACATTTCAGATCCGGCTTTATCATAAAAATAGATCCAAGCCCGATAAAAATTGTCTCGTTTCCCAAAAGTTATTAATTCTGAATTGAATTTTTCTCCAAAAATAATAGTGATTGATAGAAGTATTAGAATTTTTTTCATTTTATTAAAATTTAAGAATGATGTTTATTAGAAGTAAAATATCGACGGTGTCAATGTCACCGCTTCCATTTATATCACAGAATAATAGTTGTAAATCAGCGGGATTTTCTTCTGAAATAATGAGATCAGCCATACCAAATACATCCATAACATTGACAGAATGATCCAAATTAAAATCCCCAATTTGGAATGCTGGCATCCCTAGTATTGAAAAATCGTCAACAATGAATCCATCTTCCTCTACAGCATTATCAGATGTCTGTATGAATCGAAAACCATAAATAATCGCATCTCCTAATTGATCCAATTGAATTCTTTCTTCAACCCATACTTCTTGTGTTCCATCATAACCATGTTCGCCTGCTGGTTGCGCCAGTTGGCCTGAGCCCGGTTCAGTATATAATCCTTCCAGACTGACCCAGCCATCTCCTTCTACATCTGCCTGAAGTCGAACAAAATCATAGTTGGATTCAATTTCCCATTTTGCAATGAATTCCACTACAGAACTAGAATATAAAGAAAGGTCTAAATTAATTTCAAATTCTGCAAAAGATTCTTGTGCTTCATCATAATTACCATTCGGACTATCCGACAATGCATTACTTCCTGTTCCAGCTTCATCGGTCAAACCCCAATCACCTGTTACATACCAATTTACAAGTCCATTCTCAAATCCGTCCAAGAATAATGTTTCAGGTTGTCCCACTAAAAACTGAACCGTGTCCTGCCTTGGATAACTAGATTCATTTTCAATGGAAAAAATAACACCGGCGAATGTACCATTTGGTGTTTCAGAAGAGACTAGAATATCGAATGAAAATTCTTCTGAATCCCGAGCATCTAATCCGCTTAAGGTAACAGAATTATTACTAAGAATTGTCCATTCATTCATAGGTGAAAAATTAATTTGAATTTCATCATTCAAATCTGTCAATCCACGGTTTTTGATTTCCATTTCTATTGCCAATTCATCACCAGGGTTCACTTCTTCCAGTGATAGGTTTGAGTGTTGGAGTACTAAATCGGGGCCTGCTACAAAGGCAAATACTTTATTGGAATGTACCTGATCTTCACAAAGAGGTAGAACATCATTCTCAGATGGCCAAAATCCTTGAGTGTAAGAGCCAACTTCCGGTGTAAAAGTTACTAACCCCTGGTCACCATAGGTCCAGTCAACAGCATCTCCATTTACAGTATATCCAATGAGTTCATACCCAGTCCCAACAGGATACCCATTGTACCTTGCCATTTCATTCCCAATTTCACGATGGGTTGTTAAGTCAGGTTCATCGGGTAAGGTCGCATTGCCATATGCATGGATATAAACATTAGAATAAGTATGATAGTGGATGACATTCATAAATTCTCTATCTGTAATAAAATCCCTGACTACCTGAGTTTCAGGCTCTGAAAACGCTGATTCTCCTCTATACGTTGTTGCGCATGGGTCTGGAGACGATCCAGTATTATTTGCACCCCATCCGAACCCATAATTTCTATTTAGATCTACTCCCCGATTGGTACCGTCGCCGCAATTGGTATTTAATCGATTTTTCCGGTGCATGCCACCGCCATTGGGTTGAATGGATTCATTATAGACGTATCCATCAGGGTTTACGACCGGCAAGAACCAAATTTCACGTTCGTTCACAAGATACGTTAATTCAGGATCAGTTCCATACTCTTCTGCTAGAAGTTGAACAAAATAAATTAAATTCATCATGCTCAGAGGCTCGCGAGCATGTGTCAATGCTGTAAACAAGACTTCAGGCTCTTCTTCATCTTCTTCAGGCATGTCAGATACTTTAAATGCCCAAATATCGCGCCCTTCAACAGATTCCCCCAGAATAATTCGTTCAGAAATTATATTGGGGTATTCTTCCTGTAGTTCATCAAAGCGACTATTCAATTCATCCCAAGTGTAGTTCCCTTGCATGGATCCCAAAGAAAAATCCCGGGAGTTATCAGGGATATTTCTGGATAAATAATGTTCAGTAAGGTCAGGTATTAATATATCAATATCCAAACCTAATGAGATCAACTCAATCGTTTGATCTTGGGACGCAGTAACATCAATATAAATACCTTTTTTCCCTGATACATGATCCAAAGGAATTCCAGTTTGAGCGATAATTTTGATAATTTCAGGTGTTGAATTAAAAACTCGAATAGATTGATATACATCATTCCCAAAAATGAAATGGATCAAAAAGATTGATCTCAAGAGAAATCCGATGATTTTTTTCATAAAATTTATACGGTTTTTCTTATCCAATCGGTAGTCACCGATTTTGGGCGGGTAATTGGAATACCCAAGGCTCGTTCCCAAACCATTTGGGAAATCATTCCCATAGTTCGTGAAATACTGAACAAGACTGTATAAAAATTGAACTCCCTTAATCCATAATAATATAGTAATGATCCTGAAGCCGCATCTACGTTTGGCCAAGGGTTTTTTGCTTTACCCTGCTCCTGTAACACATCCGGGACCACATTAAATAGACGATCTACGATTGAAAATACATCATCATCCTTAATATGTTCTTGGCCAAATTTAATGAAGGCAGTAAATCTAGGATCGGGGCAACGCAACACAGCATGTCCGTAACCGGGTATAACACGTCCGTTATTCAGGCGATCCCAGCAATATTTTTTTAATTCTTCTTTAGATGGGACACCACCAAATTCATCTCGTACACTTAAAACAAACTTGAGACATTCTTGATTTGCTAACCCATGAAGTGGACCTGCCAACCCGTTAAGTCCCGCTGTTACAGCATAATAAGGATCAGATAAAGCAGAAGCAACGGTGTGGGATGCAAAAGCGCTTACATTCCCTCCTTCGTGGTCGCAATGAAGCATGAAGTACAACTGCATCAGTTTATGGAAATCCCCTGTATCATCCGGTAAACCAATCATGTGGACAAAATTGCCACTCCAGTCCTGGTTTGGATCAGGAGCAATACGGTCACCTTTATTGAAACGCATGCGGTAAATACCTGCTCCCAAAGTGGGGAGTTTTGCCAATAACCGAATCCCGTCTTCAAGAATGGCTTCCCAAAATTCTGTTTTGGGCATGCCATCGTCATACTTTTTTCGAAATACACTTTCGTTCTGCATAGCGAGGATCCCAGTATTAAATAGTGTCATAGGGTGAGCATCATCCGGCATTTCGCTTAATACCCTCCAAACATAATCTGGTACTTCAAGATGAGATGAAAAATCTTTTTTCAAGTCAGCTAATTCATCTTTACTAGGTAGGCGACCCGTGAGGAGTAAAAAGAAAACTTCTTCAGGTAAAATATGGGTGATTCCTAAAAGTGGAATACCACGAATAATCAATCCTTTATCAGCAGAGACTGATGACGTATCACAAACAAATGCTTTGATTCCCCGTAAACCGGAAAAAGCCTGGGCCACTGTAACATCACTGATTTTTTCATCACCTTTATCAATAATCAGTTGTTTGATTTCGTTTTGTACTCTAGGAATCTGTTTACGTAATTCCTGTTTCAGCAAACTCATTCTGCTCACCTCAATTAAAATAATTAAAAATAGTTCGATTGAATTTACTTATTCAATCCCTTCCAAAAAATGAATCAACAACACAACCTATATTTTTCTACATTGTTGTCGAAGTTACATTTTCAATAAATGCCATAAGCATAGGTTCCAAGTTCTTTCATTTAAGTATCCTAATCTAATAGCCGTACCACAAGACCAGATCTGAGTTTTGGTTCAAACCAGGTAGATTTCGGCGGCATCACTTTGTCCGCATCTGCCACGATCAATAATTCATCAATTGAAACCGGATGTAAAGCAAATGCAATTTTCGCATCAAGGGAGCAACGACGCTCCAATTCTTCCAGTCCCCTAATCCCACCTACAAAATCAATTCTATTATTGGTTCGAGGGTTATCAATCTCCAGGATAGGATTTAACAAATGATCTTGTAGTATCGATGCGTCCAGCCCAGCAACAGGATCATCAGAAATAATTTTATTTTTTGCATTTAACCGATACCAATTACCATTTAAATACATAGAAAATGTATGTCTCTGATGTGGGGACTGAACATTTGGTAACTCTTCAATTATAAAGTTGGTTTTTATTAACTCTAGGAAACGATCGTCAGATAATCCAGCCAAGTCCTTTACTAATCGATTATAACCCTGTATCTGCATTTCATCATGGGGGAAGATAACGGATAGAAAATAATTATATGATTCATTTCCCTGATGTTGTGGATTATTCTCCTGCCTAATTTTTTGTACCCGCGATGCCGAGGCTGCACGATGATGGCCATCCGCAATATATAGTGCTGGGATAGATTCAAAATAGCGGTTTAGTGATTCCAGAGTTGTAGGCGATGTTATCTTCCACAAACTGTGATTGGTACCATCATCTGCCTGGAAAGTAATATCTGGTCCTAGGTTAGTAATATCTGAAATTTGATCTTGAAATTCACCATTATTTCTGAATGTGAGTAAAACGGGTCCCGTATTTGCATTGGTGATTTCAAAATGCCGGGTACGGTTATTCTCTTTTTCAGGACGGGTAAATTCATGTTTCTTTATTAGTCCTTCATTGTACTCTTGAACAGAAACTGCCGCTATAATTCCTGTTTGAGTATGCTGATCCATGGATATTTGATAAATATAAAAACTGAGATTTTTATCCTTTTGCAATTTACCAGATCTAATAAATGCCTGAAGATTCTCAGCTGCATGATGGTGGAGTGTTTCGCTATCTGGTTCTATACCGGGTGAATAATCTATTTCTGGTTTGATAATTCTTAAGAATGAATCTGAATTATTTTGCACCATTTCCCGAGCTTCATCTGATGACAAGGTATCATAAGGAGGTGAAGAAACTTTTTTTGCTATCTCAGGTGGTGATAAGTATCCCTGGAAAGGTTTAATATTTGCCATAATGAATTATTTAATCTCGGTTATTCAGAATCTTACTAAAGGGGCTTTACCCTTCTGATTAAAAGTGCCCATTTTGATATCAGGTAATCTTTGAAACATTACCCTTTAATTATTTAAGTTATTTATTGGAATAATTTACAGGTTGATTCCAAGTCTTCAATGTAATCAATTTTCCCAACATAGATTTTAAAAATATCTTTTTAATAGAACTAATACTAAGGATTCAAATTCAAAGATTGGATAGCGTCCTTCACATCAATCTGGAGGATTTCATTAAAACAGTATAAATGATCTTTTGTATTCATACAAACATTTTTTCGACATGGACTGCAATACACATCTTTGTTTATCACGAATGTTCGTTTACCTATAGGTTTTGTCATTTCACTGTCTCCTGCACCAAAAATTGAAATGGTCGGAATGCCGAGACTGGCAGATATATGCCCAAGTCCGCTGTCTGATGCCAGTGCAAATTGACAAACGGAAATAAACGCCATGGACTCTCGCATGGAATATTTTCCACATAGATTAATCAGTTTTATTCCGGTACATTCATTAATCAGTGAATTTGCTAGAACAGCATCTCCTTCAGATCCCAATATAAGGACAGATTGGTTCGATCCATTAAGCCATTCTTTAATTTTTTTATTCGGAATGGATCGAGATGATGCTACACTAAATGGAAAAAGAACCATGGGGAATTCCAATTTCATATTTTTCAATTCTTCTTTTGCCCACTGGATTTCACCGTTGGTTAATTGGATTCCAATTGAATTATAGACTTTTTTATTAAAATTAATGAGAGTTAAATATTTTAGAGAACGATGCATTTTTTCTTTCGGATTTTCTATAACATCAGTTAAAAATATTGATCTCATTTGTGATTTAAATCCTATCCGAATCTTTGCTTTACTCCACCCTAATATGACTGCACTTCTAAACGAATCTGTTAATGTGTAAAAAACATCCAAATCTAATAATTGAAACGATTTTCCTATCTGTCGGGTAGCAAAAAACCCCTTGATGTCTGATCTAGATAATTTAATTATTTGATCAATTTCCGGATGGTTCTCATAAACTGCTGCAACCCAGTCTCTACATATGATTATGATTTTTGATTCTGGATTTTTCTCTTTTAAATGGTGGATGAATGGAAGTGCCATAACAGCATCCCCAATCCAGTTCGGGCTGTAAACTCCAATCTTCATTTCAATGTTTCTTCAATTGCATCCACTAACCTGGATGATGCTTTTCCATCTGGATTAAATAAATATAGGTCATGGGCATCCTTACGCAAGGAAGCCATTTCTTCAGGATAATCCAAGGCAAATTGAACTCGAATAGAAAGTTCTGATGGGTCAGAGATTTGGTAAGTAAAATCAATATTTTGCATTCGTTTCACATCTAATTTTTTCCAAAATCGCCGTGAAAAAACCCGGTGTTTTAACTTTAAACTGTAACAATTTGCCTGGATAATGGGCTTATTCAACGGTAAAAATTCAAAAAGCGTAGAAGAAATATCGCTTACCAAAATATCGGCCAAATGGTAATATGGAATAATGTCAAATATTTCTTTTTTTAGGAGATGAACATTTTCACACCTTGCATCTATTGCTTCTGCCATTTTGCTTTGATATCGATACCGACTTTGAAGCCAGCTAAAATTATGAAGTTTAATAATTATGTTATGATTAATAGATAATAATTCAAATTCAGGAAAAAGTAGTTCAATAGAACTGGGATAAAAACTTGGCGCATAAAGAATTGTTTTTTTATCTGGGTCAAAACCAAGATCTTGTCCTAATCTCAAAACTTCTTCACTGTCCAGATCAATTAATGGATCCAGTTTTGTAAAACCGGTCAGTACAAGATTTTTATGTCCCTTCCCCTTGAGTTCATCAAATCGATCCTGAGATTCCACAGAACGAATATTGATGCGATCATCTATGTCCCTGTAATAAGATTGCTTAAGACCAATTCCATGGTAAACCATGACAGAAATGGTTTTTTTCGAAGTCAAATGATTAAGTTGACCCACATTTCCAACAAGAATTACATCAAAATTTTCTTCCTTGATTTTCTCTATTCGATCTTCTTCATTTAGTGCTTTTATAACAGGAATTCCTAAATTTGAACAAGCATCATAAAATATTTTCTGTTCATCTTTTGGCATCTTATGAGGAATAGAAGCAGAAATATTAAACCCACCACGCTTCTTTAATTCCTGGATCACAGGTGTGAAATTCGGTAAATAATAAAGATGGTGAGTCTCAAATAGAACAGACGTCATACGACCTTTAACCTCCCTTAGTTCTGAAAGTGATCCAGAATAGTATCTCGAACTCGCTCCGATGCCTTTCCATCTAATTTATACAGCATTTTTTTTTGGTATTCTCGTACAATATTCAGTCGTTTATGATTTTCATTAAAGGCCGTATCAAGCACTTGTGGTAAATCTCTAGCTCTATTCATTTCAAAGCAAAAATTGGTAATATCTTTATTCATTTCTTTACTTAATCGTTTTTTGAATAACCGGTATCGAAATATCTTATGGGATAGCTTCAGACGATAAAACCTATTTACAATTACCGGCTTTTCTAATGCGATCATTTCATAAATGGTGCTGGATGCTTCGGTTAAAAGAATGTCTGAAATTTTATAGTAGGGAGTAATATTATAGACTTCGGGACCCAATAATTTAATGTGAGAAAATTTATCTGCCAAATCATAGGCCAAATTTCTTTGTGGTACCAAATTGTATTCACCAAATTTATCTAGGAAATATGTCCACATGTGGGGTTTAAGAATTACATTATAATTTTGGGTATATTCGCCTAATTTCATTCCAAATCTCTCTAAAGAACTGGGATAAAAAGTGGGTGCAAAGAGAATCGTTTTTTTACTTGGGTCCAACCCTAATGATTGAGCGAGCTTTTCATCAAAACTTGGATTTTGAGAAAATAAAGGATCTAGTTTTGTAAAGCCCGTAAGTACAAGTTCCTTATCAACACCATGACTCCGTAGTTGATCCATTCTGTATATACCTTCAACAAACCTGATATTCAGTCTCGGATGATTATCCCGCCAGTAAGACGGCTTTACACCGATTCCATGGTAGATCATCCCAGCCAGTGTTTTTTCTGAAATATATTCATCTAATTCATAACGTGACCAACCACAAACAAAAAAGTCCAAATCTAATTCCTTCATCATTTTAGCTCTTTCTTCCTCAGATTCTGAATAGATTATTGTCCCGGGTTTAGTCGAAAGAATGTTTAAACACAGTTCTCTTTCTTCCTTTTTATTTACGGCTGCAGTGGAATGAAATATTTGGAATCGATCATCTTTGGATAATAGATCAATTACCGGATCAAATTGGGGTAAATGATAAAGATGAAAACTATCGAACAGAATTTTGATTTTGTCCGCCATATCATTATCCTGCTATCAATTTTTCATATAATTTTGCATAAAGCCCCTTTTCCTTCAATAAGGAATCATGGGTACCTGTTTCAACAATTTGCCCTTTATCTAATACCACAATTGAGTCAGCGCGTTGAATAGTTGAAAGCCGATGCGCAATCACAAGTGTTGTCCTATCTTGCATCAAGTGTTCTAAAGCAGTCTGTACTTTTCTTTCGGATTCTGTATCCAATGATGATGTGGCTTCATCCAAAATTAAAATGGGTGGATTCCGAAGAATTGCTCTTGCTATGGCTAATCTTTGGCGCTGTCCACCGGAAAGTTTTACACCTTTTTCTCCAATGATGGTTTGAAACCCTTTGGGCTGATCCAGAATAAAATCATATGCATTCGCTGCTTGTGCTGCTGACTCCAACTCTCTTTGGGAATGATTTTCTACACCATAAGTGATATTGAATTCAATGGTTTCATTAAAAAGGATAGTCTCCTGTGTTACAATGCCCATTTGATTCCGAAGAGATGCTAACTTAGCATCTCGAATGTTTATTCCATCCATTAAGATGGCACCGGATCCAATATCATAAAATCGTGGAATGAGATCTGCGATAGTAGATTTTCCTGAACCACTGGGTCCAACAATTGCCACTACTTTCCCTTTTGGGATAGAAAACGAAATACCATTCAATACGGTTTCTCCTTCTATATAGCTAAAGCCAACATTCTGGAAATCAATTTCGCCAGAAAAGGTATTTAAAGTTATGGCGTTCGGATTATCAATGATTTCCGGTGGCTGGTCCAAAATAGCGAATACACGTTGCGCAGAAGCTGCACCTTTTTGAAGATCCACACTGACATTGCTCAGCAAGCGAATAGGACCTAAAACACTGAAAAGGATTAAAATAAAACGTATGAAATCTTCTGGACTCATGGTTCCAGCAACCAATACATCCAACCCTCCAATCCATAGTAATGAAACACCAATAACTGCCCCAATCGTTTCGGTAATAGGCGATGCTGTAAGCCTCAATCTTGCACGACGGGAAATAAGATTATAATACCGGTTTTGCTCTTTTTTAAAACGCTTTGTTTCATAGGCTTCAGTCCCAAATGCCTTTACAACGCGTATGGAGTTTAATATCTCAGTAAGGATATTCATAATTCCTGCAATTTGTTTGGCTGTTCGCATGGATTTTCTCCGAATGCTTCTGCCAATCCAAAAAATAATTATCGCGGTTACTGGCACGATGATTAAAGCATAAAGTGCCAAATTCACGTTGATAACAAAAAGGAGTGATATAAACATTAGAATATTAACGGGTTCAACAAAGATCCGATGAAAACTCGTGCCAAAAGCAACTCTCATATTGGCCACATCTGTTACAACAATTGAAGTGAGTTCTCCGCTTTTTGCCTTGTCAAAAAATGAAAGTGATAAGGAATGAAAATGGTTATAAATACTCGTCCTGATAGAAGTGATCAAATTGAATTGTATATAGGTTAAAGAAATATTTTTTATATAAAGAAAAATGTTTTTAACCAGAAAAACAAAGAGAATGGTTAAACATAATATTTTCAATGTTTCTCTTGGTGTGTCTCGCAAAATAAGTTCATTTGTCCAATATTTAAGTTGATCATTTAAATTCAATATCTCATTGGATAGAGCTTTGTGATTTAATAATAATTGATCAAAATCGGATAAAATGTTGTTAATTAATGACGCAGTCAGCCAAATAGAGAGGCTATTGAAAACCACATAAATCAAAGAGGCAATAGTTGAAATCAGTAAAAAAGGCCAATACGGTAAAACCAATTTCCCCAGTCGTGTATAAATTCTTTGTGACATATTTTAAAACTTAACCAGAGAAAACCATTTTTTGGTGGGGAATTTCAGCTTCGAAGAAAATATCTCCTCTAGAATCAAATCCAAGTTTTGCATAAAAATCAATGACCGATTTTTGTGCATTTAAATAAATATTTTTTTCATTTTTTAAATAATTTATAATGAACAGGACCAACGCCTTCCCAACCCCAAAGTTTCTTGCATTTTCCAAAACTGCGAATCGCTCCAACTTTATACCAAAGTCTGTTTTTCGGTATCGTGCAGTTCCTACAGGATTCCCTGATAAATTTGCTAAAAAATATGTAGCGTCGATTTTATCATCATCCAATTCAATTTCTACTGGAATATTTTGCCCAATAATAAATACCTGTTTTCGAATAAACAGACACGATTGGTAATCATCATCTGTTTCTATGATCTTTATATCAATTTTCATTCCCCAAATTTCGGAAAATGTGTAGGGCAGTCCACATGATAATTTTACTTTAAATATGGGGAAACATTTTAGGCATTAATAATATAAAATCTTGTATCCAAGCATTCGTGTAGATTCTTTACTTGAAAAATTCCACTATTTAAAGATTTGAAAACTTCAGCCGGTATATACATCCATATCCCATTTTGTGCAGTGAAATGTATATACTGTGATTTTTATTCTATCGCTAATCGGGAAGAGGCTATTCCTCGTTTTGTAAAAGCAATTATAACCGAAATTGAACGCTGTGAAGTGGATACATCAGATTGGGAGATTGATACAATCTTTTTGGGTGGAGGGACACCCAGTTTATTAGAATCAAAATATATTGAATCCATTCTAAAGTCCATTCAAACTAAATATGATCTATCATCAGTAACCGAATTCACATTAGAAGCAAATCCTGGAGAAGCCCCAAAAGACCGACTCAAAGAATTTAGAAACCTTGGTATAAATCGTCTTTCCATGGGCGTTCAATCTTTAGAGCCCGATCTTTTAAAATTCCTCACGCGTATTCATTCAGTGGAGCAGGTTTTTGAAACATACGATAATGCTAGATCGATAGGGTTCGATAATGTGAGTTTTGATTTAATCTATTCCATCCCAGGCCAAACTTGGGAGGTTTGGGAACGGGATATTAATCGAATTATTGATTTGGAACCCAACCATATATCTGCCTACACCCTCACCCTTGAAAAGGGCACAGATCTCTTTAGACTTGTAAAAGATAAGAAAGTGAGAATGCCAGAAAATGAAATAACTGGTGAATGGTTCTTAAAAACACATCAATTAATGGAATCAAATGGATATCCTAGTTATGAGATTTCCAATTTTTCTCAACCAGAATTTGAATGTAGACATAATCTTCATTATTGGAAGATTCATCCTTATCTCGCATTTGGACCTTCAGCCCACGGTTTTGATGGAACAAATCGTTGGAATAATTCCCGATCTTTGGATCTTTTTCTACAACAAATTGAATCAGGAGATTCACCAATTTCCATAATAGAAACATTGACTGAAAAAGACAAATTGAATGAATTAATTGGGTTCGGTTTGAGAATGAATGATGGTATTGATTTGAAGAAAATTCCAGAAATATTTCAGACTCAATTTGGAGAAAATCTTAAAATCATCGAAAAAAAATGGGAAGGATGTTTTATTAAAAATGAAAAATCTATTTCACTTACAAAAGCAGGTATGGTTTTTGGAGATGCAATTGGGGTGGATTTAATGTTCTAGGCTTACCTATCTACTGAATCAATATGAGAAGTGCTTAATAGTTTCCCCCTCTTCCCCAATTCGTGTCATGGCTTCGATACCCATATTGATATGAAGATCCACATATTTCCGTGTCACTTCCTTATCTGATTCTTCAGTTTTTACACCTTCGGGTGCCATGGGTGTATCAGAGACAAGAAGCAAGGCCCCTCGATTAATCCCATTGGCAAAACCAGTAATAAATATGGTAGCCGTTTCCATATCAATACCAATGGCTCTCACTTTGCCGAGATATTGTTTAAATTCCTCATCATGTTCCCAAACACGGCGATTGGTTGTATAAATAACACCGGTTCGATATTCAATCCCTTTTTCAACTAAAAGTGATGAAACGTGTTTATGCAATTTAAATGAAGGCATCGCAGGTACTTCTATTGGAAAATAATCATTGCTGGTTCCTTCACCACGGATAGCAGCAATGGGAAGAATAAAATGCCCCAACTCTGCTGATTTTTTTAAACCTCCACATTTTCCTAAAAATAAAACGCCTTTCGGGTGGATCCCAGACAACAAATCCATAATAGTTGCTGCATTTGCACTTCCCATGCCATAATTGATAATGGATAAACCGTCTCTGTTTGTTGCAGACGTCATGGCACCACCACGGCCCATTACGGGTACATCAAATTTTTCTGAAAATTTATCTACATAAATCTGAAAATTTGTCAGAAGTATCCAATCACCGAACTCTTCAATATTGGTACCTGTGTAGCGTTTTAGCCAGTTACGTGTTATGTCTTCTTTGTTAATCATAGGTCCAAAATTAAGGATATAGGACAATGGTCAGAGCCAAAAATATTTGAGTGAATATCTGCATCAATACACATATCAAACATAGTCTCACTTACAAAAAAATAATCGATACGCCAACCCACATTTCTGTCTCTTGCACCGAATCTGTAAGACCACCAGGAATATCGATCACCTTCCTCATGAAATTCACGAAAAGTATCTTTCCACCCATGGGCAACATAGGTATCCAATCGTTCCCGCTCAATGGGCATAAATCCGGATGTTTTCAAGTTTGCTTTGGGGCGAGCTAAATCAATGGGGTGATGGGCAGTATTCCAATCTCCCGTAACAATCACATTATTCCCAGACTCTACTTGCTCATTTATGATAGGTAATAATTCATCATAAAAATCCAATTTGTACTGCAATCGCGTCTCATCTTTTTGCCCATTGGGAAAATAAATATTATAAAGGAGAAAATTTTCATGCTCAGTGAGGAGGACACGACCTTCATTATCATATTTTTCAATGCCCAAACCTTCCTGAACAAAGAGTGGCTCTTCCTTACAAAAACTTGCCACACCACTATACCCTTTTTTCACACCAGAATGCCAATAAGTATGATAACCATGGTCTTTAAGAATTTCATTCGTAAGCTGCTCTTTATGTGCTTTTGTTTCCTGGATACAAAGAATATCGGGTTGTTCCTGATCTAAATAATCGAGAAAACCTTTTTTCACCGCAGCGCGAATTCCATTTACATTCCATGATATGAGTTTCATTTATAGTCCTTTCACTAATGAAGTATTAGAATGACGGAAAGCTCGTTATCTTTTTCCAATGACCAGCACTCCTTGTCAACTGTTAATAATTCAGATAACAATTTTACCAGAGGTAACGCACAGGAACAAAGTATCATCCTGTGAATTTTTTGGAGTGTTTATTGTTGGCGTATATTTAACTTTACCCCTGAAATTATGGACTAATAAATGCCTAAAGAACGTAAAGGAATACCAAAGCCAAAACGTAAGCTGTTTTATCAAGAATACAATTTTGAAATCACTGTTGTAGTCCTGATCTCTCTCGGAGTTTTTTTACTTATTGAAGATTTGGAGATTAAACATTATCTCTATGAGTTCATTAAAGTCATTTTCTTCACAATTGGTAGTTTTATTAAACTGCTTCGAGATGGATCTATTTTTATTTTTGATAAGTTTGAAATCTCGGATTTAGTTGGGATTTCACTGATTCTTTTGGCGCTATTTCTGATTGCAAATCGTTGGCGGGAAAGGATGATTGAACGGTACTCAGTATTAAGAAATTGTCCGGATTGCAATGGGGATCTTCAAAGAATAAAGAGAGACTTTAATCAAAAGATGACCGGTTTGCTTTACTTTTTGACCGTGAAGAATTATCGCTGTAAGTCATGTAATTACAAAGGTTTTAAATTGGTAAGAAAATAAAAAGGAACTAAAAATGGATTTAAAAGAACAAATCGTTAATGATATTGACTCAAACTCAATTATTCTTTACATGAAGGGCACCAAAAATATGCCTATGTGCGGATTTTCAAATTCAGTCGTCCAAGTGCTCAATCATTATGGAGTTGAATATAAGGATGTGAATATCCTTGAGGATCCAATGATCCGAGTGAAATTGAGTGAACATTCTAACTGGCCAACTATACCACAATTATTCGTGAAAGGTGAACTGGTTGGTGGAGCGGATATTACTTTGGAATTGCACCAAAATGGACAATTGCTGGATATTTTAGATAAAGCAAATTCTGGAGACTAAGTTTAATAAAAAGGGTTGGTGAAGCCTTTTTATTCACAATAAATTTGCCGCCGAATCAGAATAGAATTATTACAAATTGGCCCGTTCGTCTAGTGGTTAGGACTCCAGGTTTTCATCCTGGCAACAGGAGTTCGATTCTCCTACGGGCTACAAATAAAACCCCGTATTTGCGGGGTTTTATATTTAAAGGTAATTTCGCTTAATGCACATCGAACTTCACCCAGCGATTGTCCACTTTCCTATCGCGCTAATTACACTGGCGTATTTCTTTCAAGTTATAACTGTTTTCAAACCAGAACTTATACCAAAGCATTTGAATCTATGGGTCTTGATTCCTGCAGCACTCTCAACATTACCAGCCGTCTTGTCAGGAGAAAATGCTGAAGAAAATCTTGGTGAAATCTGCCCGGAAGCACATACAACACTTGAAAACCACGAGTTGTTTGCCAATATCACTACGTGGAGTATTTTGATTTTGACTTTTGTTTGGGTTTATGTGACATTAAAGGGATTTGAATCCACAAAATATCAACGACTCTTCCTTGCTTTCTTAACACTCATATTTATCAGTATATGTGTCACCGGATACTTGGGTGGAGAATTAGTTCACAAGTGGAATACGTGATATCTATTCATCTCTTCTGACATATACCACAAAAGATGAAGAATAATTACTATAAAATACCCCTAAACCACCTTCCACATTTGAATCTGGTAAAAGATAAATATTCTGCCCTAATGGATCTCCACTAAAATAATTAAAATAAGATTCGCTTGTAGATCTAAAAGTCATTAGGTGTAATCCATAATAATCAAAATATAACCACATTATTGGTGTTGGCGCCGTTTCAACATTCCACTGCCAAGGATTAATCCTGTAAGGAGTATTCTCTTCATCCCTAGGATAACGCCCTTTCCATATTCTAAAACCTATGGATGTATCATAAATTAAGTTTATATAAACACTATCTCTGATGTTATTGTAATTGTAATCAAAAAACCCACCGCTATCAGGATCTAGAATACTGCTAAGTGAATCGAGTGGCTCTAACCCTCTCTTATTTGCATCTAAAGCATATGAAAGAATTTTAACTGTCTTATGATTATCTGCATCAAAATCGACACCAAACATGGGATAACTGGCAAAACTCTTAGTAAAACAATCACCAATTCGATAGGTCACAGTATCAACATGAATACTATTCTCTGCAATAAAATCTTCATGATTTATTGATAAACCTAATAATTCATCAAATGTTAATCCCTCTAAATTATTCACATTAATACTAGGCGTTAATAAAGTTTCTCCATCAGGGCAATTATATTCACCCAAATCTGGGGAGCTAATATTCATTTCATTTGGAACTGTAGTTGTTGCAATAACAGAACCCATATCATGGTTAACAACTAAATGATAGGTTTGACCTGGCTGAATGATATAATTTAAATAATTTCCAATATTCTCTAGGCTTGGTTCAGCTGGTAAAGGAAAATACTTACCGCTGCCAACATTAAAAAAATGAAGAGTATCCTTTGTTGAATCATCGATTAAATAAACACTCGCATCATCAATCCATAAATCCTGAGCTTGAATATCTTCTAAAATTGAAGCTGATCTAGAGACTGAAACAGTATCACTAACTGGTAAATTTGCAACAATAGAACCAAATATGACTAAGTAATCTTCATACTCTAAACTTTGATCATTAAAATCACATGAATAAAATATAATATTAGAAAATATCATTAAATGTAAAATAGATGTTTTCATTTTTAAAATTCCCATGTAAAACCAAAAGTTGGCAGTATTGGAAAAAGTCCAATGCTTCTTTCATGTATTTTACCTTCATCACTTTCATCAACATTAGTTTCGCCAGGGTCTGCCCTACCATTGCCATTCGTATCATGAAGGTCTTTATCCCAATCACCATCATCATCTAATCCATTATATGGACTACCAAGTGAATAAATTTTTGTAAATGTATTACTTCGATTTAAAGTATTTATAATCTGAAAGAAAAAATCAACATTCGTTTTACCAATTTTTGCGTGATAGACGGCTCCAATATCTAACCGGCTATATGGTTCATATCTCCCCGAATTTCGTGTTCCAGGAATAGTTCTAAAAAGTTCTTCAGGACTTTCTGGGAATTTCTGGACATAATAACCCATTATTGGAGTATAGGCTTGACCAGATTGAAGTGCAAATCTCCAATTAGTTTCCCATTTTGTATTAAATTGATAATTTCCAAGCACACTAAATGCATGAGTCCTATCCCAATTAGTATAGTACTCTTGCTCGCCATCTGCATAGATACTATTCATTATTTTTCTTGAAACAGAATAAGTATAAGCCACCCAGCCGCTTAACTTACCTGACATTTTTTGACCAAAAAGTTCAAACCCATACGCATATCCATCAGCAGGTGTAACAATATTTGCTAAACTTTCATCAGATACTGGAGCATCTGATGTGGATCTTTTCTCTTCATATGTAAGAAGGTTTTTTAAATCTTTATAATAACCTTCTACCTGTATTTTGTACATATTTTTTATATACTCTTCGTATCCAAGCACAACTTGCATAGATTTTCCAGGACTTACAGAGGTATCAGCCGCAATCCAATTATCTAAAATAGAAGGATTAAAATCATCTTGGAAGGTGCTTATAAATTGATGATAATTACCCACCGAAAAGTTAAGATACCTATTATCAGTGATAATATATTTCAGACCTAATCGAAGATCCGGAAATAATGAGTCAGGATATACATCATAAAGATTCAGTCTTAGCCCCGGCTCAATAATAAAGAGATTATTCGATTTATATTTTAATTTTATATATTGAGCAAATTCAAGAGGTTCCGTTTTTATCTGAAACTGCGTCGAATCCTGAAATTTATTTGTATATTCAAAACCTAACTTTTTTAATTGCGCTCCAAATTTTACAGTTGAGTTTGATGATTTAAACCATGAAAAATCAGCCGACAATGTTTTATCATCAATTTCGTTATAACTTACTAAACCATTGTCTCCACCTAACCCGAATTCAGTAAAAAAACGACTATTTGCAATAAAAATATTTCCAACTAATCTCTCACTAAAAACTCTTCTATAATGTCCGCTAACTGTATTATTACCCCATCGGCCATCTAGACCAAACGTATCAAAAAATAAATCATCTATTCCAGAGTAATAACTTAATGAAATTCTATCTTTTGATGTAATATCCGAAAAAACATGACTCTGAATATCATAAAAATAATAAGGTGGAATATTTACATTAATATTGTCAGGTAAAACTTTAGGAAGGACAAGGTCAAAATATGTCCTTCGGCCCGATAAAACCCAGGCACCCTTATAAAATGGACCTTCAAGGGTGGTCTGTGCTGATAAAAGAGATAAATTCACTTTCCCCTTGAACTTATTCTTATTTCCTTCTCGGCTTATTACATTAAGTACAGCTGAAAGTCGACCACCATATTCTGCATTGTAGGCACCTTTTATCAATTCCGCTTCCTTAACTCCGTCCACTATAAAGTTAGAAAATACACCTCCCAAATGAGATGGATTGTAAACAGTGATCCCATCTAGCATTATCAGGTTCTGGTCTGTATTTCCACCTCGAATTACTAAGCCTGTGCTGAATTCAGAAGTTGTTAAGACCCCAGGCAAAGCTTGTATCGTTCTAAATAGATCTGGCTCAGCCAAGGCTGGTGCCGCTTTCATCATCCTGGGACTCAGGTTTATTTTACTGAGCTGAATGTTATTTCTACGTTGCAACTTTTCAGCTGTGACTTCAATTTCTGTTAATTGTACAACTTGTTCAACTAAATTAATGTTTACTTTCTTTGATTCATCATCACTTAATCTAATTTTCTGTTTATACATGTCAAAACCAATATAGGACACCATGATAGTATAATTACCCGGAACTATATCCTGAACAATATAATATCCATTTATATCCGTTGCCATACCTTGTCCTGTCTCTCGTAAAAAGACATTCGCTCCAATTAACGCTTCTCCCGAAGAAGAATCAGAAACAAAGCCTGAGATGATAGATGTTTGTGCTTTTAAAATTGAAATAATTATAAAAGAGAATATGAGATTACGTTTCATTTAATATTTACCTAAATTTTCAGAAGTATGTCCAATAGAAAAGTTGTACAAATTAAGAGTTAAACGAGATATAATTGATTTGTCATTAACTCATCCAATCTAAAAGATGGCACAAATCCTGTTCCCCTAATTAACGGAACTTTCATATTTTCACCTTTTCAGTCTTTAAAATATATTTTTCTAAAACTAAGTATCCGACAGGAACTAAAAATAATGTAATTGTTGTTGCAAAAATCACACCAAAGCTCAGTGAGACGGCCATTGGAATCATAAATTTTGCTTGAATACTTTTTTCGAGTAATAGTGGCGTAAGGCCAACAAATGTTGTAAGAGAAGTTAAGAATATTGGCCTAAATCTTCTTGGACCCGCTTCTAAAACAGCATCCATTATACTATTCCCTTCACTTCGATATCGATTAATAAAATCAACCATTACAAGACTATCATTTACAACAACTCCTGTTAAGGCAACAAAACCCATCATAGATAGGACTGAAAAATTAATTCCCATTATAAGGTGCCCAAGCACGGCCCCTGTTAAACCAAATGGAATAGAAGACATAACTACAAGAGGTTGAAAATATGATTTGAAAGGTATCGCAAGGAGCATGTAAACCACAATCATAGCTAATAAAAAGTTTTTACCAATGGATTTCAAATTTTGTCCCTGCTCTTGCTGTTCACCTTCAAGACTATAAGATATTGAATTATATTTTTTTAAAATCTTTGGCAAAATAGAATTAGTAACAGCGGCAATTACTTCATTCCCTGTAGTTACAGTTAAATCAACATCGGCAGTTATATTTATTGCGCGTTTTCTGTTTTTTCGCTGAATTGAAGAGAGCCCTTCACCTATTTCTAATTTTGCAATTTGACGAACTGGTATTGTTGATCCATTTGGAGCTTTGATCATCATATTTTCTAAATTAGAAATAGAACTTCTTTCCTCACTTGGATATCGAAGCATCACCTTCACCTCATCTCGACCACGCTGAATACTTTGAACTTCTAATCCATAAAATGCCTGCTGAACCTGGCCTCCGAGCATCATCATATTTATACCATAATTTGCAGCGGCAGGAAGAAGTTTTAGACTAATCTCTTCTTTACCAATATTAAAATTATCTTTTACATCGAATACACCCGGAAATTGAAATAATTCCTTTTTTAATTCATCTTTTGCTTTGAGGAGATCATCCATGTATTTACTTGAAAGTTGAACATTAACCGGTTCACCTGCTGAAAACAAACTCGAGAAAAATCCAACTTCTTTTACGCCTGGGACTGTTGGCATTAGCTTACGCCAGCGTCGAACGATTTCCTCTGTTCCAATAACTCGCTCTTCGCCGGGGATTAATTCCAGAGCAACCTCTGCTAAGTGAGGTCCACCATAAGAAGCATTAAGATTACCCGGACCTCGAGATGTTTTAGTTTTCATGGGCTGAAATCCAATAGTAGACAGTCTATTTTTTATAATTGGATTTTCTGGAAACTCTTGATTTAATTGTTCTTCAAGAGTTTTAGCTGCAGCCTCTAGTTTGAGATACCCCTCACGAGTTATTTCCATTGAGGTGCCGGATGGATACTCTATTGTTCCAATTGCTAAATCTGCTTCAATAGGGGGAAAGAAGGAAAATTTAATTATACCCCCACCAATTATTCCAATGGTTAAAATAAATACTGAGGCAGCAACACTTAAAAATGTAAAAGGTCTGTTTACTGATTTATGTAAAACTGGTTTATAGTAAGAATTAACAAATGATGATAATCCATCTTTTATTTTGGTTTGAAAATTATCCCATTTATCAGATACAGATCTAATCCAAGGGGTTTTTGATTTTTTATCTGAGCTATGCGCTAAGTGAGTAGGAAGAATCGTTAGACTTTCAAATAAAGACCAAAATAAAACAGAAATTGTAATTAATGGGAATATTCTCCATATCGCACCGATTGTTCCTTCTACGGCAAGCATAGGTGAGAATGTTGCCATCGTTGTTAATACAGCAAAAAAAACTGGCGTTGCAACTTGGGTAGCCCCTTTTATTGCCGCTTCCCTTGGCTCCATTCCTCGTTCACGGAATAATGTCACATTTTCACCAACGACAATTGCATCATCAACAACAATACCAAGAACGAGAATAAATGTAAATAAGGATAACATATTAATAGAGACACCTAATACTGGCATCAGCCAAAACCCTCCCATAAAGGAAATAGGTATTCCTAATGAAACCCAAAAAGCGAGCTTTGGTTTTAAAAATAGTGCAAGAACAAGAACAACAAGCAATAGTCCATAATAAGCATTTTTGACCATTGTATCGATTCTTCCAAGAAGAAGCCTGGATTCATCATCCCAGGCACTAATACTAACACCTTCAGGAAGGCTTTTTTGTTTAATCTCAACATATTCCTTTACCTGAGATGCTATATCTATTGCATTTTGTTCACCAACTCGATAAATCGTAATTAGATTTGAAGGCAGGCTGTTAAATAAAAACTCTAAATCATAATCAATAGAAAATGCATCTTTGATTTCACTAATTTCTCCTAATCGTACTATCGAACCTGATGGGTCTGATATTACAGGAATAGATGAAAAATAATCAGCTGTGTATCCCTGGCCTTGAGCTCGTATTAAAATTTCTCCATTTATATTTTCAATACTACCACTCGGAATATCAATCGATAAATTTTGAATAGCTGCTGAAATTTGGCCTAAGGTTAGATTATATTTCCTAAGCGTTTTCTCACTAATCTCAATCGAAATCTCTTTATCTTTTTTAGCAATAATTGAGGTGTAAGTTATTTCAGGCAGGGCATCAAGGTCATCCTTGACTTCTTCCGTAAGGTTTGCACGGGTAAGCTCATCCATTTCACCACTAACTGCAACAGTAATTGTTGCATTTATAGTTATAAACTGCTTGGTTGTTGGGCGTTCCACACCTTCTGGAAAATTATCTATCCCATCTACGGCTGCCTTAACGCGATCAAGCATTTCAGTGACATCTTGACCCGATAAGATTTCAACATTTACACTTCCAACATTTTCAGAAGCTGTAGAGGTTATTTTCTTTACACCATCAAGCCCCTGAACCCTTTCTTCAATTATAATACATACGCCACTCTCTACATCTGATGGAGTAGCACCAGGGTAAATAGCTGTTACATTAATTATATCAACTTCAATATTTGGAAAAACTTCCATTTTTAAAAGAGGAATGGTTAAGGCCCCTGATAAAATAATAAAAGCCATTATGAGATTTGCGGCAACCCCATTATCAACAAACCAGCGAATGATACGTTCCATAAGACCTATTTCAACTCTAGAGTCACTCTTAGCCCATTTACTAAAGATGAAACACGAGAAGTCAGCAACCTATCTCCTGGCTCAAAACCTTCTCCAATTAGCGCAAAATCATCTTCATTTCTTAGAACATCAACCGATCTATTTTGCATTGACATCTGATTATCAACAACCCATACACTTTCATTTCTAACAGAAGATCGAGGTAAAACAGAGATATTTGAAATTTCAATTCCAGAAATCTTTGCTTGAACAAATTGACCTACAGCCAATGGCGTAGTAAACATTATTTTATCTGAGTTATCAACTTTTGCAACCACAGCCATCATCCGAGTAACAGGGTCAATTTCAGCCTCTGTCCTAACAATTTTTGCTGGCCATTTATTATCACCTTGAATGATAATTACGTCTAAACGCTTACTTTCTTCAATTTTCTGCCCATTAAATTCTAGACCACTATACGGAACGTCCTGATCTGCAATAGGTAACCGAACCTCATAAGCATCTGTGGCGTATATATTGCCAATAGATGTGCCAGGGAATACAGTGGTTCCGATGTTAATTCTGCTGGTACGAACACGCCCATCAAAAGGCGCAATAAATATTGTTCTACCTAAGTTTCTTTTCGCTTGTTCAAGACTTGCTTTTGCAGCAGCATACGTTGCCTTAGCCTGAGCCATTTGTGGTTTTCTGAGCGCTAAATCACTCCCTAGTCCCGCTCCAACTCTTTTCCATTCTTTTTTTGCCAACTCTGACTCTGCTTGCTCACGTTCTAAGTTAACCTCAGCGTTTAAAACCTGAGATTCAGCAGATATTAATGCCAATTCATAATCCCTTTTATCTAAAACGATTAGGGTATCTCCTTGTTTAAAACTTGAGCCTGCTTCCATCTTTGGCGAAAGCCACTCAACTCTTGAGCTCAATTCTGAAAGCAGAATCAATTCAGATTCAGGCTGAACAATACCCTGAGAAGAAATAGAAGCTTTCACCGTCCTAGGCAAAATCATCATTGTTTTAACATAAGGTATGTCTTCTTTATTTTCTTTAGCAACAGCTACCGGTCTACTTTTTATTAAAACACCAGCGATAATTATGCTTAAGGTTAAAATTATTAATCCAATATATTTTTTCATCTTTTATTTTATTTATTTGATTTTAATTCGTATCCCCACCAAGGGCTAATATTAAAGACAAGCGATTTTCAATTCGTTGCCGACTAAGAGTTAAATACTGAGAACGAATATCATTATATTGTCTCTGAGTATTTAAAACGGATTCAAGTGTAGTCACTCCTTTATCATAACGCTCTTTTGATAAATTGTAGGCATCTAAAGAGTGCTGCACGGCATCATTAATCGCTCCTTGCTGTATTAACAAAGACTTATCTAATTCTAGAAGTTGCTCTACCTCAGAGAATGCATTCAACAATCCTTTTAACAAATCTTTCTTAGATTTATTCTGCGCTGATTCTTGCAGATTTGCCGCAGCTCTTAACCTTCCTGCATTAAAGATAGGAGCTGTCAAACTATATCCCATATTCCAAATTCCATAATCATCCTTAAAGATATCTTCTAATTTTTGGGCTGATGTTCCTATAGAACCGTTAAGTGAAATACCTGGCAATAAATTTCGTTTAGCCTGAGCTAATAGCAGACCCTCTGATTCTGTTTTTAAAAATAGGCTCCTAATATCTGGGCGACGAGTTAATAAATCTGCAGGGATAACTGATTCTATATTAGGCAAAGAAACAGGCAAGGTTTTCCCGGTAATTAAATCTCCTTTTGGATATTTACCGGAAAGAATTTCCAAACGACGATTTAAGCTTTTTAGTTGTAGCGTTCTAGATTCAATTAAAACTTTTGAAGTTGAAACAGATGTCTCTGCAAGTCGATAGTCCAGGCTCGATTTTAGCCCTCTTTCATATCTATCTTTTACGAGGTCTCGTATTTCTAAAAAACTATCATAAGACTCTTGTGAAATCATCATTTGCCCATAGGCTTCAACTGCCTGAAAATAGGACTGAGTTGCTCTAATAATGGTTGAAAATCCAATATATGATAGATCATAGCTGATTGCTTCATAATTTTTCTGAGCAGCTTTTCTTCCGTTTAAAAGCCTACCCCATATATCTAATTCCCACTGAAGGCTCAAACCTAGCCTTGCAGTCGTATTCCCGAAACTGATCACTTCATTTGATGATTCGGAATTTTGAGAAGAGCTGTCATCTTCTCCTGATTGAGAATCTAGGAAGCTACCTATTGCTCCAAAACCCGACAAATTTTGAACACTTGTGTCAGCACTGATACTACCATTCAGAGAAGGAAAAATACCAGCACTGTTAATTTTCGAACTCTGATATGCCATATTCTTATTATCTATAATTGATTGCAGATCAGGACTGTTTTTTTGAAAATCTAAAATAAAACTTTCTAGATCATCATCATTAAAAATTTCCCACCACTTGCCGGTGACTTTTTCACTACTAGGTATTGAAGTTTGCCATATTTTAGGCATTTGGACATCGATATCATCTACCTTTACCAATGTGTTACTTGCACATCCTGAGAGAAGCGCTATGAATAAAATAATAATCATGTTCATTTCACTTTTAATTATGAGATTAACTTTATTCATTTTCTAAGTTTGATATAATCTTTGTTAAGACGTCTTTAAAAATTTCAATATCAGGCTCTGCTATATCACGAGAAACTTCTTTTTTTGTCTTATCCATTATAGGGAGAACATCGTTAAATAGTTGTTTACCAGCGGCGGTTAAAATGACGCGGTTTACTCTATGGTCTAGTTGATCTGGGACTCTAACAACTAAATTTTTCTTTTCTAGAGTGTTAACTATCCTTGTAATACTTGTTTTATCTTTAAAACAAAAATCACTCAATAATTTTTGAGAGGCATCACCGTGATAATGTATTGGACCTAGAACCATCCATTGATCCAGTGAAATATCAAGACCTGCCTCATGAGCATTCTGAACAAATCTTCTTGTAATCATATTATGGACCGAACTGATAAGTTTTCCCATGTTCATATGAAACTGAAGTGAATCTTTATTTCCCATTAGTTGAATGTACAACTAATATTTAAATAATGTCGTTAAAGAAAATATAAATAACTATGCTAATTATGATAAAATTAGGCTAATTATCGACAGTTATTTATAATATATATATTATTAAATATATTAATATAATAAATTTAAAATTATATTTAGTTGATAGTTCAACTTTATTTATTTTCTAAATTTGATATAATCTCAATAATTTTTTATAGGCCATAGATAAGACAGATCCGGCGATTCGTTCCATCCATATTTTTGATAATAAAGTTCGTCCTTCCTTTTTAGATTGGAGCGGTAAGATGCATGAAATCTGCCCAACCAGGTTGACATTTTAATGCCTTAAATAGGTTAATGATTCCGGAGAAAATGGAATTGGACTTACATCAAACAATTTGAAAAGTTCCTTCGATTGACAAACATTGCTTTCAAGCAGCATCGTTATTTGATCCTTGGTAATTGGAAACCATTGAAACCTATCGAATAAAAATGCGAATCCTTGTATGATGATGGCTGGTGCAGGAATGGTCCATTTCTTTTTGCCATATGCACTTGAAATAATTTTAATTATATCTTGCCAATAATAGGTATCGCCGCCAAGGCAGTACGTTTTTTTTACTAAACTCATCTCTTTGATGGATTTTACGAAAATAGATGCCACATCCTTAATGTGGATGGGTGACATTGCAAAATTCCCGGCTTTTAATGGATTGAACCCTTTATGAAAATTTGGTGCAGGAAAAGGGAGGTTTAACATATCCTTTTTTAATTGGGTGCAGAATTCCGGACGGTCATTACCACGGGGGTCTCCAAAAATCAACGAGGGCCTAAAAATCGTATAGTCTAAATCTGCAAACTTTAAATATTCTTCGGAATTGTATTTTGTACTTTGATAGCTGGTTCCATTCATTTTTGCACCATTTGCACTCATTAGAATGAAACGATTAATACCTTTTTCTTTTGCAGCATCAATACATCGCTTGGCACCGTTAAAATGTAGGTTCTCATAGGTGATGCCGCGATTGGGAAATTCACGTATAATTCCTATAGCGTAGATTACAGCACCACAACCATCTAGAGTTTCATTAATCGAAATTTCATCATCAATATCTCCTTTAATTATCCGACATTTCTCCTTTTGAAGCAGTTTATTCTCAGATCCTTCCCGAACCATTAAGTTTGCTTCCATGCCTTGAGAAATCAATTCATCTACAATATAAGATCCTACAAATCCTGTAGCACCAAACAGAGCGACTTTCATGATCCGGTAATATTTACCAAAATTTTCATCATAGATATCACAATAAATTATTTATTTTTTTGAGGAACCAAAGATAAAAGCATTAATAAAGTATAAAATATGAGACCAAGAAACAATATAACCATAAAGTAATAGGGCCATTCCGGCATCAGCAATGTAAAATTAACCCCCGGTGGTTTTTCAAAGGTGAACATATAATTACTTCCAAGAATCAAATTAATGATGATGATGGATACAACGAGGACCGTTGTCCATTGTATGGCATTAAAATAGTCAACCCATCGTGGTCGGTAGCCATCTATTACAAGTGCAAACATTACAAAAATGACAAAACCGTGGGCAAAAAAATAGTGAATAGGTAGATATATTTGCGCCATCTCAGATAAATTGGTATTAATAAATGCAAAAAATGAACCACCAAAACCTGCAAAAAAGAACCAGTTCTGCAGAGGACGATAATGTTGACGGCGAGTGTAAACAGGAATAAGCAAAGCAGACAGGTAGCACATTTCCAGAGGCAGGGATGTGCGATAAGACCAGATACCATAATAGACCATGTTCAACTGGAAGGCAATCTCATTGAAAACCACCAGCCAACTGATTGTTTCAAGTATAATAGTTTTCAATTTGTTTGAACCATGGCTGTAAATCCATGCTGCAGCGATGCAAAGTACGGTACTGATACCTCCAAAGACCACATGCTGACTTGGCAGCGCTAAAATAATATTTATAACATCAGTGAGCATATCGCAATAGAGCAAGAAGTTGACACATAGCCTAGTTTTTAATCCAATAATTCAGCTTGAAATATAGTGCGTTGGCACCTTCTGAGATCCAGGTATCATCTACTGGGGAATAAAATTTATTGTCATTCAGGTTATATACGATGAAGATAGTGCTTCCCGAACGGTATTCCCAACGGAGCACAAAAGTGCCAACTGTATTCTGCAATTTGAAATCAGGATTATCATTAAGATAAGTATAGGGGTCAAGTTTCATGGTCTCCGGTGCTGAAAGTCGGTAGTAATTTTCATAATCCATATCTGCAAAAAATGGCTGGACAAAACATTGGAGTGACAGATCAGGTGAAAATGTCCAATTCAGGCGCAGGGTAACGTCCCGCGTTAGAAGTAAAGAATTTGCATAAACCCTAGCGGTATCATTTTGGGTTTCTACAACATCTACCCATTGCATATAGGTAGGACCCCGGTCTTGTATAGCTTTTATTTCTATATTAAGTGGTTCGATAGGCTTTATCTCTGCTCCCAGACTGGCATGATATCCCCACCCTCTATTCTTACCATAACCCGAACCAATTACTGCATTTAAAACCAGCTTTTTTCTGCGGTCTGTACTAAAGGTTG
>Ga0257115_1000412_pt1 | contig 39851 bp, 32 predicted proteins | sample SI112_100mmetaG_FD_194465 | JGI IMG/M metagenome (GOLD analysis project Ga0257115, IMG submission 194465) | Marine microbial communities from Saanich Inlet, British Columbia, Canada - SI112_100m | ecosystem: Environmental > Aquatic > Marine > Inlet | place: Canada: British Columbia | collected...
GTGCCGATCTTATATCTACACCTGACTCCGTTGCCATTCTTGTATGGCCTATACCATGAGTTCCCTTAAAATTATTTAAACTGTATTGGTCTGCCACAACAGATGCGTCGCCAAGATCTTTAACTAACTCTAAAGATTTTCCTAAAGATAAAATTTCTGTCATCTCTACAGTTTCTATTTTTTTGGCTAAATCTAATAGGTCGTCATCACACTTGATTAAATATCTAAAAGAGTAAGGTGTGATTTGTTCTTCTTTAATTATTTTTCCACCTGCCTCTTCTATTTTTTTATTTACCTCAATTTTTCTTATGTCATATATAGAAGCATCTTCCATAATTGCAGAACTGCCCTCACCTACATTTTCACCAACTTTAAATCTTAAAATATAATCTTTATTTTTTCCAGATCCGTAAAGAGCGTAACCTGTAGAATCAGGTCCACGGTGTTTTAGTGATTGCAACATTTTTTGCATTTCACCACCAACGTTAGTTGATTTTCCTCTATGTATTATTCCAGCAATTCCGCACATATTATTTATCCTTCTTTTTTTAAGTTTTATGGAAGCACATCCATATAAGTATCGACATCCCACTGCGTAACAGCAGAAAGAAATTTTTCCCACTCATCTTTTTTATAATGCATAAACACACGAAGCATATCTTCTGGTAAAGCTGCTTTAACAACCTCATCAGTGTCAAGACGTTGAATTGCTTCTCCTAAAGTCATAGGTAATTTATCAACTTCTTTTCCACCCTTCATTGCATCGTATATATTTTTTTTCTCTGGCTCACCTGGATTAATTTTATTATCCAGTCCATCCTCAAATGCCTTTATAATTCCCGCACCCATTAAATAAGGATTATGTGATGAATCTACTGATCTATACTCAACGCGTCCAGGAGCTGAAACTCGAACACTACAAGTTCTATTTTGATAACCCCAGTCAGCATATACTGGTGCCCAAAAACCTGTATCCCAAAGACGACGATATGAATTAACAGTCGGTGAACCAAGGCAAGTTAATGCAGGTAAGTGTTTTAATAATCCACCTATGCTATTCAGTCCAACAGGACCTGGCTTTACAGCATCAATTTTAGGATCTGGCATAAACATATTTTCTCCACCAGATATGTGAGTAAATACTTGTTGCATTCCTGGAAGAGGATTATTTCCGATTGGTGTAGACTTTAATTCTCCACCCTTCCAAAGTGACACATTAGTATGACAACCATTTGCTGAAACGCCCATGAAAGGTTTACTCATAAAGCAAGCAATGAGATTAAACTCTCTAGCAACCTGAGCGCAGATTTGACGATAGGTAGTTAGTCTATCCGCATTACGTAAAACATCATCGTACATAAAGTTTAATTCTAATTGTCCTGGCGCATCTTCATGATCACCTTGAATTACATCCAAACCCATTGCTCTACAGTAGTCTATAACTTTCATATAAACAGGTCGTAGAGACTCAAATTGATCAATGTGATAACAATAAGGTCTTGAATATCCATCACCAGTAGGTTCTCCATTATCTTTTTTTGTTAACCACATCATTTCAGGTTCAGTACCTGCACGCATGTTCATTCCAAATTTTGTTTCAAAACTATTTTGAATAATTTTTAAGTTACCTCGACAATCAGAAGTTAAATGACCTCCTGGATTTTCTTCTTCTTCTCTGTTTCTAAAACAAGTACAAAAAACTCTTGCTACTCTTTTATCCCATGGCAACTGAACAAAAGTATCAGGCTCAGGTATTCCTACTAGTTCAGATGACTCTGGACCGTAACCAATATAATCTCCGTGTCTATCAACAAACAAGTTTGCAGTTGCACCGTATACTAATTGGAAACCTTTTTCTGCCATAGACTCCCAGTGATCTGCTGGAACACCTTTACCGACGATTCTTCCTGTTACTGAAACAAATTGATAATAAATATATGTAATTCCAAGTTCATCAATTTTTTTTCTAACATCCTTAACTAACTTATCTCTACCTGATTGATTTACAAAATTTTCTAAATCTGTCATTTCTACCCCCCTTTTAAATATTTATAACATTCAACAACAAATTAACTCCAAGGAAAAGGACTATTTGAAGTTGGATGTAAATTTCCTTGTTCGTATCTTGAAAAACGAAATGGTTCTAAAAGAGATGATTTTTCTCCGAGAACTTCATCCGCTACTAACTTTCCAACCCCAATCATTTTATATCCATGATTAGAATCAGCTATCATGTAAACATTTTCTCTAAATTGATCAAAAACAGGAAATGAGTCTGGTGTAAAACAGCCTAAACCTCCAGTTGCACCTTTTTTAAATAAATGGGATTTACCTTCAAATCTTTTATGACAGAAAGCTAGAGCTGAAGTCCACATATCACCAAACTCATCACTTATAACAAAGTCGGCAGATTTAGGACCATAAGGGTCAACATTAATTCCCTCACCTCCTGGTTTTCCAACTTTATAAGGAGATGACCCTCCTTGTATTCCATTAAAATGAAAATCTGGCTTATAATAAATACCCCATAATTTATCTGTAATTAAACTTTTATCAGTATCGGAATAAAGAGGCGCATCAGTATCAACATGAATAACTGGCGGCATATCTCCACTATCAGTTTTTAGAAAATCAGGGTCTACTCTTAATACTCCTTCAGTCAGCATCCAATAATGCCACATTGGTATATTAGTATTTAATTTACCATCAGATCCTTTAATTGTAACTTCATTAGGAAGATCTAACATATCCCAAAATGTTTTAACCCAAGGGCCAACCCCTACTATTACGTGATCACATTTAATTAAACCTTTATCTGTTTCAACTCCTGTTACTGCGCTTGAGTTAGAGCCGTATTGAAAACCTTTTACTGTTGTTCCTGTTAGTATTCTTACACCTTCAGCTTCTGCCTTATCAGCCAAGCCATATATTGCAGATGTATTATTGGCATACCCTCCTCTTTTTTCATGCAAGACACTGGTTATTCCTTTTGCTTGCCAATCACCAAACATTTTTTTTATATAATTTTCAGAGTCTTTTTTCCCCTGAATAAAAACCGAATCATAACCAATATTTTTTTGCTGCGAATAAATTTCAGCAACATCATTTTCCATACACTCTGGACTAATTTGCATATACCCTACATCATGGTAATGGAATTTTTTTGCATCGCTCTCCCATACCTCTACACACATGGCCATTAACTCACGCATTGCAGGTTGATAATAATTATTTCTTACAACCCCGCATGCAATTCCACTTGCGCCAGCGGCGATACCGTCTTTATCAATAACAATAATTTTTGAACCATCACCCTTACCTTTAGCTTTTAGTTTTGCAGCAAGATGCCATGCTGTGCTTAGGCCGTGGATACCAGCACCTACAATTACGTAATCGACTTTTTCAGGGAATGACATAAAATAATACTTTAATATTCCTTTAAATTTATAATGATGGATATTTATTTTAAACTAATATTAGCTTAAAGTAAGTGTTTCAAACACTGAAACAAGTTAATTTTCTAATAATTTTTTTGATATTAATTTTGCTGTATTTGTTACTTTGCTTGCCAAACCTTCAATAGATTTAACATTAATACTTCCCTTTGTTCCTGAGATAGAAATTCCAGCAATCGGTCTTTTTTGAGAATCTACAATTGGAGCACCTATTCCATAGACATAATCAAATGTTTCAGCTTCATTTACACTATATCCATTTTTCCTAACTTTATCTAAATTTATATACAGCTTATCTAGAGAAGTGATTGTATTTGAAGTATGTTTATGAAGCGAATAACTCTTATAGATTTCTCTCAATTCGTCTCTTGATTTATATGCTAAAATTGCCTTTCCCAAAGCACAGCTATGAGCATCTAATCTCATTCTAAAAGCTCTTGGAGCATTTTCTCCTAATGGATCAACCTTATCACAATAAACTATATGTGGCCCTTCTAGTACAGCAAGGTAAGTTATATGATTTGTGTCGTGAGATAAATTTTTAATATGCTCAAAACATAAAGTTGTTAGAGTTTTAAGAAAATCAGATTTATCACCAAACTCAAAAATTTTATGTCCCAAAGAATACAAATTATTTGAAGTATCTTTAAAGATATAACCAAGACTTGTTAGGTAGGTTAATATTCTAAAAGCTGTAGCTCTATCTAATTTAGTCATTAAGGAAACTTGACTAGCCTTAAGTGGCCTAGGTGACTTTCCTACACACTCTATAATTGCTAATGCTTTTTTAATAGAGCCACTTAAGTAATTGCGAGTCATAATAATTTTATAAGGAAAATATATATGAATAATAGCAAATAATTGATTATTAATTATAATAGTTAAATAATTTATGGATAACAATACTATTCAATTCATATCAAGCCTAAAATTTTGGGAAAATTCAATAGAAATTGAACCAGTAATAGGAGGGATCACAAATCAGAATTTTATTGTGACTGATGGATCAATAAAATATTTTGTAAGAATTGGTGATGATATACCAGAGCATTTAGTATTCAGATCAAATGAAATTCAGGCAAGTAAAGCAGCTTCAGAAATAGGCATTTGTCCTCAATTATTATATAATAATAAATCAGTTCAAATTTTTGATTACATTAATGGTCAGACATTTGACTCAATAGATATAAAAAAAAACTTAGAGGATATTACTAATCTTATAAAAAAAGTTCATAATCAAATTCCAAATTATTTAGTTGGTCAATCAGTTATTTTTTGGGTTTTTCACGTCATAAAAAACTATAAAAAATTTTTAGAGAATCATGAAAGTTCCTATAAAAATTTACTTCCAGACTTAATTAATAAAGCAGTAAGGTTAGAAAATATTTCATCACCTTTTGAGATTGTCTTTAGTCATAACGATCTTCTGCCTGCTAATTTTATTCAAGATCAGGAAAAAATTTGGTTAATAGATTGGGAGTACGCAGGTTTCAATACACCCTTATTTGATTTAGGTGGACTTGCATCTAATAATGATTTTACTGAAGATGAAGAAAAGTATTTACTTGAGAATTACTTTGAAAAAAAATTATCTTCAGAGTTATTAATAAAATACAAAGCTATAAAATGTGCATCTCTATTAAGAGAAACTATGTGGAGCATGGTTTCTGAAATTACTTCAAATATCGAATTTGACTATAAAAGCTATACTTCTAATAATTTAGCTAAACTTAATAGCGCGTATGAAAATATAAAATAAAATAAATTGAAGTTTACTTGAGAAACATTAAGATAATTTTCACTATATAAAACAATGAATAGATAAAGATAAAATTATATAAAATATAAAATTATGAATATCGACGTTAACAAATATCCAGTTAGAAGATCAAATCCCATAGTTGCAGGGTCATATGGTTTACCAAAAGATACCCAACGATACGTAATAAAAGGACAGAGCTTAATCGGGCTGGATTTGGATAAGGGCGATATTTTATATCTTAAGAATTTAGAGGGAAATCAAATTTGTGAAATAACTGTTTTTGATCATAAAGGTAATAATAATCAAAGTATAATCAATCAAAAACCTCAAATAAAAAAATCTTTTTTAAAAAAAATTTTAAGTACTAGTTCTGATAAATTATTTTTAATTCAAAAATTAAAAATTAAAAAAATTAAAATGGATAAATTTTCTTCATCTTTAATTTTTAATGATAGCTCAAAAAGAAATGATAGTGAAAAACTTATAATAAATGAAAATTGCTTTATCATCTTGACTTGTCCTGGTGAAAATATGCTTGTTAGTAATCAGAATCCTCCCACAGATATCGAAGTTATAATAAAAAGAATAAATCCTAAAAACAATAAATTGGAGAGAAGTTTACCCGATCCACTTGCCACGCCTAAAGATGAGATTTTAATAAAAGATAGTTCAGCTAGTGCTTATGAAATAAAAAAAGGTGATTATATTCAAGTGATTGATTTGTATGGAAGGCAATGTTCTGATTTCATGGCCTTTGATAGTAAAGCACTACAACACGGAAAAGAATTATTTATTGATACAACGGCAAGTCGAGCCATCCTAGGTGGAGCATATGCTATGCCAGGTTTACATTCTAAATATTTTGATAAAAACCTTGAGCCTTTAGTTGAAGTTGTTCAAGATACGATTGGTCGACATGATACCTTCGGAACTGCTTGCACTAGAAAATTATATGAGGACCAAGGATACTTTGGTCATATAAATTGTTCAGATAATTTTAATTATGCTCTTGATCAATACGGGGTGGAAAAAAGAAATGGCTGGGCTGCTATAAATTTATTTTTTAATACGGGGATAGATGCAAACAATGTAATATTTTCTGATATGCCTTGGTCACGTGCTGGAGATTACGTTCTTTTTCAAGCACAGAAGGATCTTGTGTGTGTATCTTCCTCTTGTCCTGATGATATTGATACTGCAAATGACTGGAACCCTACAGATATATACGTTAGAGTTTATTCAGATAAAAATAGATTTGCAAAATCTATTGGCTATAGAAAAAATGCTGGAAGTGATTTTATGTTAACAAGGGAAACAGGGTTTCACCCAAGAACATCTAAATTAACAAATGATATGATGGATTCTTCAGGTTTTTGGATTCCTAATAAATATAATAATTACGGAACAATAAAAGAATATACCGAATGTAGAAACAACGTAGTGATGATGGACCTATCTTCATTAAGAAAGTTTGAAGTTGTAGGACCTGATGCTGAAGAATTATTAAATGTTGCTCTTACAAGAAATATTAAAAAACTCGCTGTTGGTCAAGTTGTATACAGTGCAATGTGTTATGAAAACGGAACTATGATTGATGATGGAACTCTCTATAGATTAGGAGATCATAATTATCGATGGATTTGTGGTAGTGATTATTCTGGTGAATGGCTCACACAATTAAGTGAAAAATTAAAGTTACACGTAAATATTAAATCTTCCACAGATCATCTACACAATATTTCTGTACAAGGACCAAATAGCAGAAAAGTCTTATCTAAATTTATATGGACTCCCCCTGCTCATCCAGATGTGAGCAACCTAGAATGGTTTCATTTTACAATTAGTAGAATTGGTGATCATACAGGTATTCCAATCATGTTATCTCGAACAGGATATACAGGAGAACTTGGTTATGAGATTTATTGTCATCCTAATGATGCTTCAGACGTATGGGATGCTATTTGGGATGCTGGCCAAGAATTTGATATATGCCCTATGGGATTTGAAGCCCTTGATATGCTTAGAATTGAAGCGGGATTAATTTTAGGTGGAAATGAATTTAGTGATGAAACTGATCCTTTTGAAGCTGGAATAAGCTTTACAGTCCCCCTTAAAACTAAAGAACAAAACTTTATCGGTAAAGAGGCATTAGTTGAAAGAAAAGCACATCCCCATAAAAAATTAGTTGGTTTAGAAATAGAGGGAAATGAAAAGGTAAATCATGGTGATTGCGTACACAGTGGTAGAGCACAAGTAGGTATCGTAACGAGTGGAACAATTTCTCCAACTCTTAATAAAAATATTGCTCTATGCCGTATTGATGTTCGTTCTTCTGAAATAGATACAGAGCTTGAAATTGGGAAACTTGATGGACATCAAAAAAGAATTCCAGCTAAAGTTGTAAAATTTCCATTTTATGATCCAACAAAAAGTAGAGTTAGAGCATAAACTATTTTTAATTATGAAGAATTTATCAAATTTTAGAAAGGTATTTAATATTGAAAATCTTAAATGGGAATTATTAGAAGACGAATCAATTAATCAACAAGGTAATATTTATTGGTTTAATTTAAGTTATGATGATCAAAAAGGTGAAGGTTCATATCTTTATAAGATGGAGCCTAAAACTACCTCGAAAGCTCATGAGCACACTGGCCCTGAGGAATTTTTTATTCTTGAAGGAGATTTAACTGACCCGGATGGATATGCCTATAAGAAAGGTGATTTTGTTCAATTATCTCGAGGTTCATCACATTCCAGTACTACTAAAACTGGTTGTACTGCTGTTGTTACTCATAGAGGAAAATTTATTTACTCTGACTAGTAAATTTATTTTGATTTCATAAAAGTTTGCATTGAGTCATCCATTGCTTCTGCCCATGCAGTATGATGAATTGGTGCTTTAGTTCCAGTAACAGGAGATGAATAAGAATTATTTCTATAAGTCATAATATCTTCCTCCTTATGGTGTTCCCAAACTTTAAAGTGCTTACGAATTAATTCAAAATCAATAGTTGGATAATCTGAAGCTAAATGAAGATCTTTAGTGTATTCTGTCTGAAAATCAATCATCTGAATAGGATCTTCTAATGCCTCTTCTTCAGAAACCCATTTTTTAATATCTTTATCAATTTCTTCATCATTGGGTATTTTTATTTTATCCATAATAACATCTCTTACAAACCATGCTTGACAGTCAAACATATTAAAGGTGTGGAATTGATCCTGCATTCCAAGATACATCAATTGGTGATTATCTTGCCATACAACACCTTTGTAAAGCTTAGGGGGGTATAATCTGTTTCCTGTTTTTAATTTTAAATTTTCTTCAAGAAATGGAAAATGATGCAGATATCCAGTACATAAAATAATTGCATCTGCATTTTGTGAATGCCCATCTTTAAATATTGCTTTATTTCCATCTAGTTTATCCAAATAGTGAACCTCTTTCATTCCTTCAGGCCACTTAAAACCCATTGGATTATGTCGATAACCAATTGTTACAGAATTAGCTCCATACTTATAACATTGAAGAGCTATATCTTCAGCTGAATAACTGCTTCCTAATACTACTACATCTTTATTTCTAAATTCTTCGGCATCTCTAAAATCATGACCATGTAAAATTCTGCCCGGGAAAGATTTCATTCCTTTATATTCAGGTATGTATGGTACGGAAAAATGACCTGACGCAACAATAAGATAATCGTAATTATTTGATGCAATAGTGTTATTTTTTTTATTTAAGACAGAAACTTCAAATTGATTTCCGTTAAATTTTGCCTCTGTTACTGTAGTATTAAATTGTATATATTTTTTTAAGTTAGCTTTTTTTGCTCTTCCTAAAATATAATCATATAAAACTTCTCTTGGCGGAAATGAAGGGATGGGTTGTTTAAAATGTTCGTCAAAAGAATAGTCTGCAAACTCTAAACATTCTTTTGGTCCATTAGACCACAAATAACGATACATACTATTTGGAATAGCGTCACCATATTGATCAGAGCCTGTTCTCCAACTATAATTCCATAGACCTCCCCAATCTTCTTGTTTCTCATAGCAAACAATTTCAGGAATTTTTTGACCCTTTTCCTCAGCTTGTTGAAATGCTCTTAACAATGATAATCCACAAGGACCTGAACCTATAATTGCAACTTTAGTCATTTTTCCTCCAAAACTAATTCATACATATCCTATAAAAAATTAATATGAATGGAAAAACTTGTTTCAAATTATGAAATAGAGCACTGAAAAGTGTAAAGATGAGAATAACGTGTTTCAAGATTTAAATCAAAACCTAACGGGAGGTAATATGGTAAAATTATTTAAAGGATTAGTTTTAGCGGCTGTGGTTGTTTCTTTCACAGTTTTTGGAAGCATTGCTAAGGCAGCAGATCCTATTAGAATACCAGTACTAAACTGGACAAGCCAAATAGTAATGGCAAATATTATGGCGCAAATTTTTGAAGAACAAGGATATACGGCTGAGTTAGTTCCTGCTGAATCCGCTTCTAGATATGAAGCTGTTAGAATTGGAGACTTACACGTTGCTCATGAAACCTGGGAGTCTACAATGGCTCTTCCTTTTTATGAAGCGATGGACAAAGGCGGTCTTATCGATGCAGGAAGTCATGACCTTATAACATTTGAGGAAATGGGGATTCCAGACTGGGTAATTGAAGAAGGTTTATGTCCCGGTCTTCCAAACTGGGAAGCACTTAAATCTCCAGAGTGTGCGGCTAACTTTGCAACTGCTGATTCAGGTGGAAAAGGTAGATGGTTAGAAGGACCTTACGAATGGCATACTGAGGTTATGCCTAATAGATTGAAAGGTCTCGGTCTTGATGATTTGTGGACGGTTAAATTTGCAGGTACTGGTACTGCATTATGGGCAGAACTTGATGCAGCAAAAAAAGAAGGAAGAGGAACAGTAATATTTAACTGGTCTCCAAACTTCACAGATACTACTGGATTTACATTTATCGAATTCCCTCCTTACTTTGAAGGTTGCAGAATTGAAAATGGCGGAACTTTAGAAACTACTGGTTGTGGTTCACCAAAAGGATGGCTTAAAAAAGCTGCTCACATTAAGTTCCCTATTACTCATCCAGCTGCGTATAAATTTTATACAAAAATGTCATTCACCGCTCCTCAGATTGGTTTAATGGCAGATTTAGTTGATAATCAAAAAATGGAGCATGCAGATGCTGCAACTAAAATGATTGCTGATAACAGAGATCTTTTTGATCTTTGGATGAACTAAATTGTAGTAAACTTTTTATCCCCTCCTTTTTTTGGAGGGGATTTTTTTTATTTTTCCTATTTTTTTTAAATTAATTTATTTTTTAATGTTATAAGTTCTGCATGTTAAACGAGTCTTCAAATTCAAAACCTGTTATTCAGTGTGAGTCTGTCTATAAAATATTTGGGAACAACGCAAAAAAAATTTTAGAAAATTCAAACGGACAAGTTTCAGCTAAACATTTTCAGGAAGCTGGATGCATAGTAGGCGTAAACAATGCAACATTTGAAATTTATAAGGGTGAAATGTTGGTAGTCATGGGCCTTTCAGGTTCAGGTAAATCAACATTACTTAGATGTATTTCAAGACTTACTGATCCGACTGCAGGAAGAATATTTATAGATGGTGAAGATTTGCTTAAAATGAATAGCAAACAATTAATTGATCTTAGAAGAAATAAAATGGGAATGGTGTTTCAGAGTTTTGCACTGCTACCTCACAAAACAGTTTTGGAAAATATTGCCTTTCCACTTCTTATTAAAGGGATATCTACAAAAGAGAGTATAGGAAAAGCCATGGAAATGGTCGAGCTAGTTGGTCTAAAGGGAAGAGAGAATTACTTTCCTCGTGAACTATCTGGGGGGCAACAGCAAAGAGTTGGAATAGCAAGATCCTTAGCAGTAGAACCAGATATCTGGTTTTTAGATGAGCCTTTTTCAGCATTAGATCCTCTAATCAGAAAAGAAATGCAAGATGAGTTTTTAAGATTACAAGACTCTTTACATAAAACAATTATGTTTGTTACTCATGATTTTGATGAAGCACTTAGACTAGCTGATAGAATAGCGATTATGAAAGATGGAATTATCGAACAATTAGATACACCAGATAATATTGTTTTAAATCCTGCAACGGAATATGTAAAAAAATTTACTGAAGATGTGCCTAGAGAAAAAGTCCTTAAAATAGAATCTATTATGGATAAATATGATGAAACAACAATTACCAATAACAGTATTTCAAAAGATGCAATTATTGAAACAGTAGCTGAGTCAATTCTTGAAAGCAAAGAAAATTTACTAGTAGTTGATACTGATTTAAACAATAAGCCTGTTGGGATCTTAAACCCTTCAAAAGTAATCAAGGTACTTTTTGGAAAATAAATAATTTGATGTATCAAGAATTTAGAAAATCAAGACAAAAACAGTTTTTATTTTTGTTTATAATTTTCTTGATCTTATATTTTTTTGTTCCAAAAAATGAAAGTAGTTACTTTTGGAGATTGCCGTCACTACTAAAAGATATTCCATTATTGTTTAATTCTTTATTAGATAACTTGATGTTTAATTGGTTTACCATACAAGTTTGGGATCCTGATTGGCAAATGTATGAAGATAAAACTCTTTTCAGAGTAATCACTCGCTCACTCTCTAGCTCTGTTTTATTTTTTATTATTTTTATCAGAGAAATTTTTCTTGGAGGCTATCAAACTGTAAGCGCGATATTTGGAGATAGTTTAACAAAAACTTTTTCTTGGTTATATATCCCAGCCTTTCCATGGACGGCAGTTGTAATTGGAGTTGTAATTCTTGGTTATAAACTAGAGGGTATTAGGTTAGCTATAATTGCAGGCATTGGTTTTTTATATGTTTCCATTTTTGGGCAATGGGAACCTTCAATGCAAACATTGTCTTTAATTTTATTTACTGCGCCAGTCTGCTTCATATTAGGTCTTTCATTAGGCATATGGGGATATCTAAGTAAGCGTGCAGAGTCGACACTTCAGCCAATTCTTAATGTGGCTCAGACCATGCCTCATTTTTCTTACTTAGTTCCAATTGTTGTTCTATTTGGAGTTGGAGATCATGCAGGTTCTATTGCAACAATTATTTTTGCTACTCCTCCAATGGTAAGACTTACAATATTAGGATTAAAAAAAATATCACCTGAAGTAATCGAGTCTGGACTTATGAGTGGTTGTAATAAATTTCAACTCCTTTTTAGAGTCTTAATACCTACAGCAAGAAGAGATATACTAATAGGTGTTAACCAAGTTATAATGCAATGCCTCGCAATGACAACAATTGCAGCATTTATTGGAGCAAATGGTTTAGGGTTTAATTTAAAAGTCGCCCTAAATTCTCTTGAAATAGGTAAAGCAGCAGAAATCGGGATTTGTGTTGTAATAATTGCAGTAGTACTTGATAAGCTATCCTTAGCTTGGGCCAACAAACAAAAGGATTACTTTGCTAATTTAAATTTTTATCAAAGAAATAAATTATCCATCTTTTTTATATTATTTACAATTCTATGTTCAATTATAGCTATTATTGGGTCATATTATTTTCCTAAAGGATTTAATTATTTATATTTAATTCCTTTTAATAAAGGCCTAACTGTATCTCCAATTTTAGATGCATTTGTAGATTGGGTATGGAATACTTTTTTTTATTATTTAAATGCATTTAATATTTTTTTATTAACCAATGTTCTAGGTCCTATGAAACAAGCATATCTAAATATGCCAGTTATATCGACTTTTGTTTTATTTATGGGAGCAGGTTATATAATTGGTGGAATAAGATCTTGTTTAATTGTAGGAAGTTTGTTTCTTTTTATAGCATTATCAGAGTACTGGGACAGAACTCTAATCACATTATATATGGCGACATTTGCTGTTGGTGTTTCAGCTTTTTCAGGCATTATTGTGGGATCTTTGTGCTCTCAAAATGATTTTGCTTCAAAAACAATTCTATCAATTTGTGATTTTTTCCAAACATTTCCATCATTCATATACCTAATACCTGTAATACTTTTATTCGGTATTACTGATACTTCCGTAATGATTGCTGCAATAGTATATGCTAGTGTTCCTGCTACACGATATACCGTTGAAGGTTTGAGAAGCGTTCCTACATCACTACATGATGCAGGATCAATGTCTGGAGTTTCAAAAATACAAAGATGGAGACTTATAGATATTCCTTTAGCATTACCACATATAATGCTTGGTATAAATCAAACAGTAATTTTTGCTCTAATGATGATAGTTCTTGGAGCATTAATTGGAACAGAAGATTTAGGTCAACTTATTATGGGAAGTTTATCTAGACCAAATGGAGCCGGTATAGGCTTTACTCTTGGAATTTTTATTTCTTTTATATGTCTTGCAGTAGATAACTTAATAAGAACTTGGGCAGATGAAAGAAAAAAATTACTGGGTATTCAGTAATTATTCTCCCAATAAACTATCATCTAAAATGTTAGTGTCATATGCGGAGTAAGAGTGCCAACCATTAACAGTTTGATCAAAATCAATTACACTACCTGTCATTAATCCTGACTCATCAGAACACATAAAAGCCAGGCCCTTTGCTACATCAATTGGTTTCGTTAATCTTTTATAAGGCACTTTATTCTCTTCTTTTGAAAGCCAATCCTCTCCTTTTTTATGAACTCTTTTTTGTATGTCGTGTTCGGCTGGAGTATCTGTCCATCCTATGTTTAAAGCATTAACTCTAATCTGATGTCCTGCTAAAGAATTAGCAATATTTTTTGTCATAATTGCCAAAGCAGCTTTTGATCCACTATAAGCAACTATAAATGGCATTCCACTGTACATTGCCATTGATAAAAGATTAGCAATTGTTCCATTATTCTTGTCTCGAATCATTATCTTCACTGCTTCTTGTATGAGGATGAAAGGTGCTCTAGCATTGATATTAAAATTATTTTCATAATTTTCAAGAGTGGCACTTAAAATAGTACCTCGCTCTGTATATCCAGCAACATTAACCAATGAATGCACTGTTCCAAATTCTTTATCAGTAAGTGCCACAATTTTTTTACAATCTTCTACTTTTGATAAATCTGCTTTTACATAAAGACATTTCGATCCAAGTTCTTCGATTTCTTTCTTTATTTGATTACCTTTATTTTCTTGGCGACCACAGATAGTGATTGCTTTAGCTCCTCTGGCTGCAAAAAGTTTAGCTGTCTCCGCGCCACTCCCCTGCGTGCTACCAGTTACAATAATAACTTTGCCATCAAATTGCTTTGAATTATTTGAAACATATTTATTCATAGTGATCCTTTTTGTTTATGAAAAGTCAATTGATACAACTTTTTTATTCCGATGAGATTCATAAGCAGCATTTGCTAAAATAAGTGCATTTCTTCCATCTTCAAATGTAACTTTTGACTTAGTATTAGAGTTCACTGAAAGAATAAATTGATTTAGTTGATCTTTATAAGCCTGCTCATATCTCTCTATAAAAAAATTATAAATAGGATCTTTGCTTGAAGTACTATGTTCTGTATATTTTTCAACTGAGGTTGGGGTTTGATTATTAGAAATCATCATACCTTTACTTCCAAATATTTCTACACGCTGATCGTATCCGTAAACAGCCCTTCGTGAATTATTGATATGAATTAAAACACCTGATTTAGATTTAAGAATAAACATGGCCGTATCAAAATCATTTGCTTTTTTTGCATTTTCATCAAATAAATTATCTCCAAATGCAGAGATTTCAATAATTGGATCCTCTCCTAAGATAAATCTTGAAAGATCAAAATCATGAATTGTTGTATCTCGAAAGAAACCTCCAGCTGCATTTAAATAATCAAGACCTGGTGGGGCTGGATCTCGACTTGTAATTATAATTTTTTCTAAAGTTCCAATTTCGCCATTCACATATGCTTGCTGAACTTTAGCATGACTATTATCAAAACGTCTATTGAAGCCTATTTGAATTAAATTTGATGATCCTGCTATTTTATCTCTACATTCATTTACTTTATTAATGTCCAAATCTATTGGTTTTTCACACAAAACAGGCTTATTTGCCTCATTAGCCATTATTAAAAATTCAGTATGCGTTGGTGTTGCAGATGCAATTAAAATAGCATCTACATCTTTATGATTTACAGCTTCTTTAGGAGAATTTGCAACTTCTGCATTATTATCCTTAGCAACTTGCAAGGTAAATTCATTATTTACATCATAAACATATTGTAAATTTGCCTCAGAATGATCAGAGATAATTTTAGCATGCATTTTACCAATTCTACCAGCTCCAAGTAATGCAAAATTAATCATCTTTTTATATAGAACAGATCAAATAATCAAAATCAAGGAATATATTAAATTTTAACCCATTTTGAATTTAATTTAGAGGATTTTTTTGCAGCAAAAATAAATTTAATTCCCTTAACTCCATCATCAACTGTTGGATGAAGTGATTTAGATTTATTTTTATTTTTTGCACTTTGAATGGAATCAGCAAATTCAGTATAGATGTTTGCAAATGCCTCAAAGAAACCCTCAGGGTGTCCCGCTGCCACTCTTGATGATTGAATTGATAAATTAGATACTGCATTACTTGCTCGTGTTATAATTTTTGTTGATTTATCTAATTCAGTGAATTTTAATATGTTAGGATCATCTTGTAACCATTCTACTGCACCTTTTGTTCCGTATACTCTTATCTTAAGACCATTTTCTCCACCAGTAGCAGCAGATGAAACCCATATTGAACCTCTAGCCTGATTATTCATTCTAACTATCATGAATGCATTATCATCAACTGATAATTCATCAGATAATGAATTCACTTCAGCTGATACTTCTTTTACTTCTAGATCGGTTACATATCTCATTAAATGATAAGCGTGAGTCCCAATCTCTGCTAAAATCATTGATGGTCCACACATGTTTTTATCTAATCTCCACTTAAGAGTATTTTTTTCATCCTTTTTTTTAACAGCTACTGTGTAACCTTGAGGATATTCCACATTTATTACTTTTATTTTTCCAATTTTATTCTTTGCAACCAATTCTTTTGCTTCACGCAACATTGGGTACGCCGAATAATTATGTGTGAGTGCAAAAATAATTTTAGTTTTTTTTACTAGTTTTTCTAAAGCTACAGCATCTTCGAGCTTCGCTGTTAAAGGTTTATCACAAATAATATGAATGTTTTTTTTTGCAAATTCTTTTGCTATTTTATAATGATCACCAGAAGGAGTCATTATTCCAATAGCTTCTATACCATCAGATCTTTCTGATTCTTTTTTCCCCATGGTTTGAAAATCATGATAGCAACGACTTTCACTCAAGCCAAGTGATTTTCCAAATTCTATTGATTTTTTTTTATCTTTAGAAAAAACACCTGCAACAAAATCAAACCTATTATCAAATCTTGCCGCCAATCTATGGGTATACCCAATAAAAGAATTTGGTCCGCCTCCTATAAAACCTATTTTAATTTTATTTTTATTATTTAGCTGATCGTTTCTTAATAAATTAAGTTTACCAAAAGCTATTTTAGTTTTTTTTTTCATTAATTTACAATTCCGCCATCAATTACATAGTTTTGAGCGGTACATCCTGCGCTTTGTTCAGAAGAAAAAAATAATACAGGTTTTGATATATCTTCAGGCATCAGCATTCTTTTTATACACTGTCTCTCAAGCTGATTTTTTTTGATTTCGTCAGTTAACCATAATTTTTTTTGTCTTTCAGTTATAATCCAGCCAGGGACAACACAATTAACTCTTATATTATAAACACCAAGATCTCTTGCTAGTGTTCTTGTCAATCCCATGATTGCAGATTTTGCAGTTGTGTACCCTGGCATACCACCCTGAGCAATCATCCATGAAAAACTTCCAATATTAACTATCGCTCCCTGTCCTAATTTTTCCATATCTTTATAAACTTTTTGAGCAGCAAAAAAATAATGTCTTAAATTAATATTCATTCTATCATCCCAAAATTCTGGTGTTACTGAATCTATATCGTGTCTCTCATCATTAGCTGCATTGTTAACAAGAACTGAAATGAGTCCTAATTTTTCTCTAACTAAAGAAATAGAATCTTGAAGTTTTTTTATGTCTTTAAGATCACATTTTATAAAAAGTGTATCTTTATTATATTTTTGATTTATTTTTTTTACTAGAGCTTTACCAGCATTTTCATCAATATCTAAAAAAGCAACTTTTGAATTCTGAGTGATAAATTGCTCAACAATACTCTCTCCGATACCTTGTGCACCGCCAGTTATAATAACTGTTTTATTATTTAATGAAGGATAATTAGCAGTCTCAGCCATAAAATACTTTAATTGTTTCTAATTATTGTTTATTTTAATAGTTATCACAATGTTTAATATAATCAAATTAAATGCTAAAGACAATATTGCTGTAGCACCAATGAATATTCCCTTAGGCTCTAAGATAAACTCAAGTTTAAATGCGCAAAATGAAATTCCATTTGGTCACAAGATTAGCCTTGTTGATATCAATAAAGATGAGTTAATTTATAAATATGGACAAATCATAGGTATTGCAACTAATGATATTAAAAAAGGATCGCATGTACATTCTCATAATATTATGTTTCATGAATTTGAACGAAGTTATAAATTCAATAAAAATAAAGAATTAAATAAACAATTAAAAAAGGATAAATATTTTTACGGTTATAAAAGAGCGAATGGAACTGTTGGAACAAGAAATTATATTGGTTTAATAAGTACTGTTAATTGTTCTGCTACAGTAGTAAAAAAAATAGCTAATAAAATAAACCTTTATTTAAATAAAAATAAATTTACAAATATTGATGGTGCAGTTTGTCTAAAACATTCGTCAGGTTGTGGAATGAATACTTCAGGAAAAGGCATGGAAGTATTTAATAGAACAATTGAAGGCTTTAAATCACATCAAAATTTTGGAAAAGTATTTGTTATTGGTCTTGGGTGTGAATGTGCACAAATTTCTCTTTATAACAATATGAATTTAAATCACGATATAGAATATTTAAATATCCAAGATGAAGGTGGGACTAATCAAATTATTAATAAAATTTATAATAAAGTGATTGATGAACTTCCTAAAATTAATTCTAAAGAGAGAACTAAATCAGAATTATCTGAACTTACCTTAGCATTACAATGTGGAGGTTCTGATTCATATTCAGGAATAACAGCAAATCCAGCTCTCGGTTTTGCCTCAGATTTATTAGTACAATATGGTGGCAGTACAATCTTGTCTGAAACACCGGAAATATATGGAGCAGAACATCTTTTAATTGATAGAGCTTTAAAAGAGTCAGATATAAAAAAACTAATTAATCAAATAAAATGGTGGAAAAATTATACACAAATTAATGGTGGTAGCTTAGATAATAATCCTAGCCCAGGTAATAAAAAAGGTGGCCTAACAACAATACTTGAAAAGTCTCTTGGGGCAGTTGCGAAAAGTGGTAATTCAACAATGATTAATGTTTTAGATTATGCTGAAAAGATATCTGAAAAAGGTTTTCATTTTATGGATTCACCAGGCTATGATCCTGTTTCTGTAACTGGTCAAGTTGCTTCTGGATCAAATTTAATTTGCTTTACGACAGGTAGAGGATCGTGTTTTGGTTTTAAACCTACCCCTAGTCTAAAAATTTCAAGTAACACTAATATGTACAATAATTTAGAAGAAGATATGGATATTAATGCTGGCACAATTATGGATGGAATTCATTCTATTGAAGAAATTGGAACTAAGATTTTTAATGAATTGATTGAAGTGGCATCTGGGAAAAAAACAAAAAGTGAGATTAATGAATATGGAGATGATGAATTCAATCCTTGGGTAATTGGAGCAACAATGTAAATTAATGATTATAAATTAGTTTATCTTAGAGCGCCAATCAATAAGTTTTTTATCTTTTAAATGTTGCCAAAAATTAGAAGGAAGTTTTCTATTATAATCTTCAATATTTTCAATAACTTGATTAGAACTATTCATTCCAAGTATACAAGATGAAACAATATTATTAAAATAAGGAAATTGAATTGCTGCTTTTTTTAACGTAGCATCAAAATTTTCGCATACATTTTTTATATTATTTGCTTTATTTAACCAAAATTCCGCACTTTCATGATCTTTGGGTTTTCTTACAAGACTTTTTGTAAGGCTGTCAAACCAGTTAGAGTCAAGTTTAGCATAATCGAAATATGATTCTGGTGATGGGTTAATTAAAATTCCACTATTGAAAACTCCTCCCAAAATAAGAGAGATATTATTACTTTCACATATGGGCATTAAAGCATCTAAACTAGTTTGATCAAGTAATGTATATCTTCCAGCTAATAAAAAACAATCGAAACAACCTTCTTTAGCAAGCTCTACTAACATTTCGTTTTGATTTAACCCACATCCTAAAGCAGTGACTAAACCTTCATTCTTTAATTTTATCATGGCTTTAATTGCACCAGACCTTGCTTGCTCAAAATGATCAGGATGATTATCAGGATCATGAAGGTTCAAAATATCAATTTTATTTAATTGTAATCGATTAAGACTATCTTCAAAAGACTTCATTACTCCATCATAAGAAAAATCGAATTTAAAATCTTTATCATTGGGTGAGCCAATAAATTTTTCAGCAGCCTTAGATTTATTTGTATCTATAATAATTCTTCCAACTTTGGATGATAAAACAAAATCTTCTCTTTTTTTATCTTTTAAAAAATTACCAACACGAAGCTCAGCCATACCGGAGCCGTAGAGTGGAGCTGTATCGAAATATCTAATCCCATTATTCCATGCAGTTTCTAAAGTTTCTAAAGCCTTTTTTTCGTCAACAGCTATTGGCCAACCACCCAACGGAGCGGTTCCCATTCCAATTTCTGTTACAAAAAGATCTAAATTTCCAATTTTTTTTTTTTTAATCATTAGAAAATTTTTATAACTTGCCTTCATAAGAATTTATATACAAATCTAAAAAATCTGAAGTTTCTAATTGTACTGGGTTACCTTCTGTAGATGGATCGTCTTTTGCCATAATACTCATTTCTGTGAACTTTGAGTTATCTTTTATTAATTCTTTAAGAGTATGGGGAATTGACAATTGCTCTCTTAAACCTATTATCCAATTCATAAAACCATCAAATGTTTGATCATCTAAATTTAAATATCGGGATAAAGAAATTATTTTTTCTTCAATAGCATTCCTATTTTTTTTAAGAACATAAGGCATGAATACAGCATTAGTAAGACCATGATGAGTATTATATATTGCACCAACTGGATGACTTAAAGAATGGATTGCACCCAACCCTTTTTGAAAAGCAATTGAGCCCATAGAAGAAGCAGTCAGCATATTACCTCTTGCTTCCAAATTTGATCCATCTTCAAATACTTTAATTAAATTATGCTTAACTAAATTCATACCTTCAAGTGCAATTCCTTGTGAAAGAGGATGATAGAAATCTGAACAATATGCTTCCAAGCAATGTGCTAGAGCATCCATACCTGTGTAAGCAGTTAAAGATTTTGGAAGAGGTACAGTTAACTCTGGATCAAGGATAACAATTGAAGGGAGCATCTTTGGATGAAAAATAATTTTTTTTTCATGTGTTTCTTCATTTGTATAAACCCCAGCTCTACCAGTCTCTGATCCAGTTCCAGCTGTAGTAGGAACAGCAATTATCGGTTTAATAACCTCACTATTTGCCCTAGTCCAATAATCTCCTATATCTTCAAAATCCCACAGAGGTCTTTCTTGCCCAGCCATAAAAGCTATTCCTTTTCCAACGTCCATACCTGACCCTCCTCCGACCGCAATTACAGCGTCATGAGAATTTGAGTTAAAAAATGTAACTCCAAGCTCAACGTTTTTTCCAGTAGGATTAGATTGAACATCACTGAAAATAGCAGCTTTAGATTTTAAAGAGTTATTAATTTTTTCAATTATATTTGTTTTTAAAATACCTGGGTCAGTTACTATTAAAGGTTTTTGGATATTTAAACTCTCACAAGCTTTTTGTATTTCATTAATTCTTTTTTCACCAAACCAGATACTTGTAGGATAGTTCCAATTCATTGACATCATATTTTTATACCTTTCTCAGATGAAAACTTTTTGCCCTTGTTAAATGATCGAACCCTAATACTGATAGCGTAATACCCATGCCAGTATCCTTAACACCAGTCCAAGCTAAGCCTGGGTCTAAGTAATCACATCTGTTCATAAAAAATGTTCCAGTTTGGATTTTAGCACCAAAATTTTTTGCAAAACCTTTATCAGAAGTCCATATAGCTGCAGTTAAACCGTAAGCACTATCGTTCATTAAATTTTCAGCCTCATTTTCATTCTTAACTTTCATAATCCCAACAGTTGGTCCAAAAGTTTCCTCTGTCATAAAAGGCATATTATGATCTACATCAATTAACGCGGAAGGAGATACATAACAATTATCAGAGTTGTCATTTTTAAATTTAGATCCATCTATAATATTTTTAGCACCACTTTGTATCGTAGTAGAAACTTGATTACGTATATTATTAGCAGCACTTAATTTTACAACGGGGCCAAGATTTGTATTTTCATCCAATGGATTGCCCAGAACATATTTTTCAGTTTGTGCTTTAAAAGCATCAACAAAATTATCAAAAATTTTTTCATCAACATAAATTCTTTCAATTCCACAGCAAGATTGACCCGAATTAAAGTATGACCCATCCACTAAATTCTCAACAGCATGTTCAAAATTACAGTCAGATCTTACATAAGCAGGATCTTTTCCACCTAATTCTAATCCTGCGCCTATAAATCTTGTTCCAATTGCTTTTTTCACTTCTCGTCCACCTGATACAGAACCAGTAAATAAAACATGATCAATTCTTTTATCAGAAATAACTTTTGAAGTTGAAGCATGATCCAAATGTAAAATTTGAAAAACATTATCTGGAATTCCCGCTTTTTTTGCTGCCTTTAATAGCTGTTCTGCGCAAAGAGGTGTTTGTGACGAATGTTTTAATATAACACAATTACCAGCAAGCAAGCTTGGTACGATTGAATTTACAGAAGTATTATATGGATAGTTCCACGGAGCAATTATAAATATTGTACCTAATGGATTTTTAATAACATAATTATCAAATTCACTATCATTTTTTGAAACAACTTTTTCTAATGCCCTATCAACATTATCAATCATGTATTTAGCTCTTTCTTCAAAACCACGCATTTCTCCTGAACATTGAGATATTGGTCTTCCCATCTGCCTACATAGCTCTTCTTCAATTTCCTTGCTGTTAGATAAAAAGCTATCAACAAATCTTGAGACTAATTCTTTTCTTTCATCTAAACTTGTATTTTTCCATATTATTTTTGATTGATTTGATAGCTTAAGAACATTTTCAATTTCGTCTGGACTAGCGTAAGGCCTCTCTAAATAAACTGAGTTATCAATTGGTGAAATAGTTTTAAGCATGTTTACGATTTAGTGATTTTAAGATATTAAATCAATTAATTTTTTTATAATTAAAAACAATGAAACTTATTTTTAAAGGTAAAGTAGCTTTAGTTACAGGTGGATCAGGTGGAATTGGCCTAGATGTATCAAAAAAACTAGCAAAATTAAATATTAAGGTTCTCATACTTGATATTAACAAACCTAAAATCAGTAGAAATAAATTTATTTATTTTGAACAAGTAGACTTAAGTAATGAAAATGAAATTAATCAAGCAATTGGTAAATTTATAAAAAAAGAAAAAAGAATTGATTATGTCGTTAATGCCGCAGGTGTTTTATGGTTTGATAAAGATTTAGGTTTAGAAAAAATCAAAACTAATATTTGGGATAAGGTTTTTTCAATAAATCTAAAATCTATGCTTATAGTATTAAAAAAAATATTACCGAATATGAAAAAAAATAAATTTGGTTCAATTGTAAACATATCTTCTGTTGATGCCTTAAGTGGAGATGATAAACCACAAGAAGCATATGGGGCTTCAAAAGCAGCTATGATTAGATTATCAAAATCTATAGCTATTCAATATGCTAGTAAAAATATCCGCTCCAATAGTATATTGCCAGGACCAGTTGATACTCCAATGCAAAAGCGATGGGGGGAAAACCCAAATGCGAAGAAAAATTTAATTAAAATTATCCCTCTTCAAAGAATTGGAAAACCTGAAAACATTGCTGATACAGTATTATTCTTATTAAGTGAGCAAAGTTGTTTTATTACAGGAACAGAAATAATTGTAGATGGCGGTTTAAAAGCAAGACCTTAAAGCATCTCGATTAACGAGATGCTTAAATTAAAACTTAAGTCAATTATCTATAAGGATATCCAGTTTTATCCATCGTAGAAGCATATAATTTAAATGCTTCAACAACTTTTCCACTTCTTGGACTGTGACTTGCAACTTTATCCCTAAATCTTGAAGCATCTTTAACAGCCTGGCTCCACTCATTAGAAGGTATGCTTGCAAGTTCCATCTTCTTACTACTAACACGAAGATCTGCTTCTCTGCCCCAATACCATACTTGTCTGTAGTAATGTGATTGATCGATTGACATTTAAAATAATTCTTGGAGCTTTGGAGAGAGTTTACCCCAACTCTTTAAATTAGCAATATATTAACCAAACCAAGTTTATGTAATATTTAATTATATTTGGCATGTTTTTTATGATAAAGAATATAGATTAACAAATATTTTCAAACAAAGAATTATGAAACTTTATAAAAATTATATTGACGGTAAATGGTTAGAAAGCGAATCTAAAGATATCATACAAGTTGATGATCCAGCTACTGGTAAAATTATAGGTGAAATTTCTTGTGCTAAAAAAAATGAAGTTGATCTTGCGGTAGCTGCTGCAAAAAGATCATTTGATTCAAGAGTGCTTGTTGATATGCCTTTACTTGAGAGAGCAAGACTAATGCACCGAATTGCTGATGAAACAAGAAAAATTGCTGATGAAGGTGGAAAAATGCTTTGTTATGAGAATGGTAAAGTTCTTGGTTCAGCTATTAAAGAATTTAACGATGTAGCCGATATATTTGATTATTATGCTGGTCTTACAGATAAACTCGAAGGAAAAACAATACCCGTATCACCAACAATTTTTGACTATACTGTTTTAGAGCCTTTTGGTGTTTCAGCTCATGTTGTTCCATGGAATTTCCCCATAGCAATGGTTGGGAGATCTCTGGCATGTTCATTTGCTACAGGAAATTCTACTATTGTAAAGACGGCTGAACTAACTCCTCTTTCTGCTACTTTTTTTGCACAAGCTCTAGAAAATGCAGGTGTCCCAAATGGACTTGTTAATATAATTTGTGGTTATGGAAATGAAGCTGGATCTTATTTAGTATCACATCCAGATGTAAGCCATGTAGTTTTTACCGGCTCTGTTGCTACAGGAAAAAAAATATTGCATTCTTGTGCAGATAAAGCAATTCCTGCAGTAATTGAACTTGGTGGAAAATCGGCAGGTATAGTTTACGAAGATGCTGATCTCAATCAAGTAGTTGAAAGTGCACGTCACGGTATATTTGGGGTTGCTGGTCAAATTTGCACAGCTATGTCTCGCCTCGTTGTTCACAAATCAGTAAAAGATGAATTGATTGGTAAGCTTGTCGATTTAAGTAAATCGCTTAAAGTTGGTCCTGGCTATGAAGAAGGTACTGGATTAACTCCTATTATTTCAGAGAAACAACTTGAAAAAGTAGAAGGTTATGCAAGATCTGGAGTTCAGCAAGGAGCAGAAGCAGTTCATGGTGGCAAAAGAGCGGATCGTGAAGGTTACTTTATGGAAGCTACCGTATTAAATAATGTTAAACAAGATACGTCTGTAGCAAGAGAAGAAATTTTTGGTCCTGTTTTATCTGTTCTTGAGTATGAAGATCAGGATGAAGCAATTAACATTGCTAATGATACTGATTTTGGATTAGGCGCAGGAGTATTTACGAAAGATTTGAAAAAGGCTTCATGGACTGCAAGTAAGTTAGAGTCTGGTCAGGTTTATGTCAATAAGTGGTTTGCGGGTAATCACGCAACTCCATTTGGTGGCTATAAACAATCAGGATATAGTAGAGAGAAAGGAGTAGATGCCTTAAAATCATATCTTCAAGTCAAAAACGTTGGGATTAGCTTAGACTAATCAAAACGACTTGGGCTGAAAGGATCTACATTAATATTAGGAATCCTATTACTACAAATTGAGTTAATAATTTTTCCAGTGACTGCTCCAAGAGTCCAACCTATATGTTGGTGACCAAAACCATATATAATATTTTTATTTTTTTGTGATTTTCCTATCACGGGTAATGAGTCAGGCAAAGTTGGTCTAAATCCCAACCAAGTACTTTTCACCTCTTTTAGTTGAGGTAATAATTTTCTAGCTTGATCTTCAATCATTTTTGTTCTTTTTTTATTTTCAGGTTTATGTAAGCCAGCAATTTCTACTGTTCCAGCAGCCCTTAAACCCTCTTCATGTTGAACTAGATAAAAACCACTTTGTGACCAACCTACTGGTCTATTAATTAAATCATGATTATCAAACATGACATGGTAGCCTCTTTCTGTATCTAAAGGAAATCTTTCTCCAAATTTTTTTGTTAAATTATTTGTCCAAGAACCTGTACATATTACTACTTTATCAAAATTATGATCATTATTATTATAACTCAAAGTAATAGATGATTCCTGTGGAGTAATATTTTCAATATTTTTTTTTATAAACATTCCTCCATTATCAATAAAAGTTTGAAAAATTTTTTTACTAATAGCTAAGGGGTTAGTTGTATGTCTTGACCCAACAAAAAGTTGACCATTATAAAAAATAGGTGCAAGATTTGGTTCTAAATCCAATATGTCATTCTTTGATAACGTTTTAATCTTTACGCCATTTCTTTTTCTTATTTCATTAGTTTTTTTTGCATTTAAAAATTCTTTTTGATTTGAATATAAATACAAAGCTTCTTCATTTTTAATATATTGTGAAACGCTAACATCAGAGAAAATTTCATCATAACTCACACTTGAATGATTAAGCAAACTACCCAGAGAGTCAGAAATATAGTTAACTTTTTTTGTTGTACAATTTTGTAAAAATTTAAATGCCCAAGCAAAGTTTTTTATCGCATATAAAAAGTCAACAGCCAAAGGGCCATTTTTACTTAAGAGCATTGAAGGTATTTCTCTAAACAAATCTGGAGAATTTACAGGAACACAAGCATAATCAGCAAAAGTACATGCATGACCATAGCTAGTCATTGAGCCAGGATCATTTTTATCAATTAATGTAACTTGAAATCCAGATTTATTTAAAAAATAAGCAGAACAAATTCCAACAATACCTGCGCCTACCACAGCGATATGTGGTCTTGTTTGCATTAAATTATCTCGCAGTGATTCCGCGAAGTTTTTCTGAGCGTCTTCTTAGTAACTCTACAGTTGTTAATAAAAAAATAGAGAGAACAACTAAACATGTTGCCATACATAAAATAACAGGGCTAATTTCTTGTCTAATACCAGCCCACATTTGCTTAGGTATAGTTAGTTGATCTAAACTTGCCATAAACATTACAATAACAACTTCATCAAATGAAGTGATAAATGCAAATAGAGCACCTGATATTACCCCTGGTAATATTAAAGGCATAATTATTTTAAAAAAAGTTCTTAAAGGTTTTGCACCTAAACTCTGAGATGCTTTTACCATGTTCATATCAAAGCCAACTAAGGTTGCAGTGACTGTTATTACTACAAAGGGAGTCGCTAAAGCGACATGAGCAAGAATAATACCAGTAAATGAATACACTAGATTGATTCTAGCATAGAAAAAAAACATTCCAGCGGCAGTGATTATTAGAGGAACAATCATTGGCGAGATTAGTATAGCCATTATCAAACCTTTGTATGGCATATGTGGCCTGCTAAGACCTAAAGCTGCTAATGTTCCAAGAGCAGTAGCTATAAAAGTTGCAACAAAACCAATAAAGAAACTATTAATAGTTCCTGTAACCCACTTATCTGAACAAGGAACAGTTGAAGAAACTACATCAGCACTACAATTTCCAATCATATTTTTGTACCACCTAAGTGACCATGCGTCAGGATCAGGAGGCCAAGTAAGCATTTCATCTGTAAAAACCATAAATGGAGAAACACTAAATGATATCGGGATTATTGCCATTAAAGGAGCAACTAGAAAAAAGAATACTACAGCACAAAAAAATAAATACGTATAATAATAAGTTCTTTGTACTGGTGTTGCGTAACTGGGTAATGCCATAATTATCCTAACTTAATATTATCTATGCCAACAATTTTATTATAAAGCCAATAAAATACTAACATAATTCCTAAAAGGATTGCTCCAAGGGCTGCACATAAACCCCAATTCAAAGTTGTTTTAAGATGATATGCAATCCAACTACCAATTAACTTACCATCTTTTCCACCTACTAATTCCGGAGTAATAAAATAACCTATAGCTAGAACAAAAACTAGCAATCCGCCTGCACTCATTCCAGGTATAGTTTGAGGCAAATACACTTTCCAGAATGCTAAAGCTGGTTTTGCACCTAAATTTTGAGCTGCTCGCATATGGCTTTTGGGGATTACTCTCATAACACTATATAAAGGTAGTATCATAAAAGGAAGCAAAATTTGCGTCATAGCAATAAGTGTCCCAGTCTCGTTATAGACCATTTGTATTCTTCCATCTTCACTTATAACCCCAAGCCAAACTAAAATACCATTTATGACTCCATTTTGCTGGAGCATAATAATCCAAGCTGTGGTCCTCACTAGCAATGAAGTCCAAAATGGAAGCAGCACGAAAATCATTAATAAATTACTGTACCTTAGAGGTAAATTAGCAAGCAAATGAGCAACTGGAAAACCTAAAATTAAACAAAAGAAAGTTACATAAACACTAACCTTGAATGTTTTAATCCATGTTTGAACATAAACTCTTCTGTTTTCAATTTGCTGCACAACATTTTGATTTTCATCATAAGTCCTATCAATAGCATTATAATAATAAATTGGCGTTTTTGTATTGACCATTTGACCCACAGCATACCAGTAAGTTGGATCAGCCCATTTTTCATTAGTTTCAATTAAAAAGTTTTTGTATGAATCGGGAAATTCATTTTTTTTTACAATTTTTTTTATTTCTCTTGATGTTTTTTTAATAAGACTTTTCCAACCAGACTTAGAATAATTCATTCTCGTAAGAGCTCTTCCTACTTGAATCTTTTCACCGTAAGCTAATTCTTCAAATAAAGCTTTGTAAACTTCTTCTGGAGGTAGTTCATCTTTCTTTTTATCCCATTTTTTATACTCATTAAATGTATTGGGGAAGACTGTGTTAATTTGAGAATCATCAACACTTCTAAGTAACATATCACCGATTGGCATTACAAAAGTTACGATTATAAAAAGTAGTAAAGGAAAAACTAAAAGAAACGCTCTTATTTTATTTTTGCGTTCAGCTTTTTTTAAGCTTTGCTTTAATGGAATACCATCTGTAGTTAATAATTCAGCAGTAGAAATAGAAACCTCCCAATTAAAAAGGCGAGATAAATCTCGCCTTTAAATTAAATTATTTTAGTTACTTAAGCAACCTTAGTTACCCATCCAAGCTGCATAACGTTCATTAATTTCTGCACCGTAATCAGACCACCATTGTGGGTCACTAACGATTGAAACCTTTAAACGCTCAGGCGTATTAGGCATATGAGGCATGATTGCTTGACCACCAGGTCCAAATGGTTCTCCAGCTTCAATAATCGGAATACCAGATGCTCTCATTGGTCCATAAGTAATATATTTTGCTTGTTCAGCTTGTGCTTCAGGAGTTGATGCGTGCCACATGAAATCCAAAGCCGCATCTCTGTTAGGAGCGCCTGTCAATAAACATAAATATTCTTGGTCAAGAACTTGACCCTCCCAAATATATTCAAAGTTTTCACCTTCAGCAAGGTTAGCTGCACCTACACGACCATTATAAGCAATAGCCATTACAACTTCTCCACTTTTTACTAATTCAAGTGGTTGAGAGCCTGCAGACCAGAATACGACGTCATCTTTAATTCTATCCATAACTTCAAATGCTCTATCAATTGCACCAGTTTGTTTAGCTAAAACTGTTGGAACTGCATTTGGTTTAACACCATCAGCAACCATAGCTTTTTCAATTACACCTGTTGCCCAAGTGTGGATACCTCTTTTACCTGGAAATTTTTCCACGTCGAAGAAATCAGCCATACTACTTGGTTTATCACCAGGAAATGCATCTGGGTCAAAGAACACAACGTAAGTCCAGAAAATTTGAGGAACACAACAATCCCAACCTGAGTGATACTCAAGGCCGTTGTTTTCCATATCTTCTAACATTGACTCACCGTCTGGTCCTGGAGCTGCATTTGAAGCGATTTCAGAAGAAATATCTTCAAACAAACCTTCATCACAACCTGTAATCGCATCACTTGGTAGTGCATCAATGATGTCCCAAGTTACACTTCCACTCTCTACTTGCGCTCTTACTTCACCTAGACCGCCATTATAGTTCTCAAACTGAATTGAGCTTGGATCTGAGTAAGTGTCAGCGTATGCTTTTTGTTGACTTTCTGTGTAAGCTCCACCCCATGATGCAACTGTAACTGCTTTAGCAGAAAAAGAAGCAACAACGAAAGATGCTAACAAGAAAACTTTAAGTAATTTTGACATATGTTTCCTCCTGTTTTAAATTTATTTAATCTTAAGATTATATGTCGATATATATAAACCTCTTAACATGTAGAAAAGTTAAAAAAAAGGGCAAAAATTACGCAGATTTGATGAAATACTGTTATTTTGGAATATCTAAAGCTCTGATATCATCAGGATTCCAATTTAGCTTAATAAAATCACCTTCATTATAATTAAAAGATCCTTCGTTAGGAACTTTCACAATAAACTCATTATTACCACATACATCAAGTCGAACCCTAATATGGTCTCCCAAATAAATAAGCTCCTCAACTTTTCCAGTGAATACATTTTCTCCATTACCTTCAGATCCTAAGGATACTCTCTCAGGTCTAACTGATAACTGTGTTTTTTCCCCTACATTACCAACATTTACTTTTAGAGCTTTTACAATACCTGCTCCATTCTCAAGTTCCACAGAGCAATAATTATTTTCCATACTTTTTATTGTTCCTGTCATTCTGTTATTTTCACCTATAAATTGAGCAACAAAGGAATTTTCAGGTTTTTCATATAATATATCAGGAGTCGATAATTGCTGAACAAGCCCATCATTAAAAACTGCTATTCTATTTGACATTGTTAAAGCTTCGCTTTGATCATGAGTTACATACACAACCGTAATACCAATTCTATTGTGAATATGTTTTATTTCATATTGCATTTGCTCTCTTAGATTTTTATCTAAAGCACCAAGTGGCTCATCCATCAAAACTAATCTTGGCTCAAAGACGAGAGCTCTAGAAAGAGCTACTCTTTGTTGTTGCCCTCCTGATAGCTGTGCGGGGAAACGTGTACCAAATTCACCAAGCTCAACCATATCGAGAGCTTTTTGAACTTTTTCTTTTGTGTCTTGTTTTGACATTTTTCTTACCTCAAGAGGAAAAGCTAAATTTTCTTGAACTGTCATGTGAGGAAACAATGCATAATTTTGGAATACCATCCCTATTTCTCTCTCATAAGGAGGTATTTTGCTAATTGGCATACCATCAAGAAAAATCTCCCCATTTGTTGGGGTTTCAAATCCTGCGAGCATCATCAATGTTGTAGTTTTACCCGAACCTGATGGACCAAGCATAGTTACAAATTCTCCTTTAGCGATATGAAGGTTTAAATTTTTAACAACTAAAACTTCACCATCATAACTTTTGTCAATCTTCTCAAATTTTACAAAAGTTTTTTCTGTTTCTGAATTCATTTAATTTATTTTTTTTTGTTGTTGTAGTGTGAATACCTGTCATAAAGACATTAGTCAAAAAAAAATTTAGAAATTATGAATATTTTAGGGGTTGTGTTTGCCTTAGCCGCAGGAGTTTTTTTTGGTATTATAGGTCCTGTAACAAAAACAGCTTATAATTTAGGTGCTGGCATAGGACTCGCTATATTTTTACGATATATTGTAGCCTTAATTATTGTCTCACCACTTATTCCTAGTCAAAAAAATCTTTTAAGTACTTATAAAAAAAATATTCATTATTTTGCATTAATTACACTTGCATCTGTAATGCTTACTACAGGATTACTAATATCAGTGACGTTTATTAATGTAAGTCTTACTATTATTATATTTTGTACATATCCAATTATTGTTTTAGTGATTTCAATATTTATAACTAAAGAGAAAATAAAAAATTTAATTAAATTTTTATTTATAACTACATTTATTGGACTTTTTTTTGCCTTAAGTCCTTCGACAGAAGAATTAAAAATTGAAGGGATACTTTTTGCTTTAGTTGCATCCTTAGGCGCATCAATCATGATTGTAACAAATCAAAGTATGGCAAAAAAAAATATTACCCCTATTCAAATAAATATTTTTATAAATTTTTTTAACACTATCTTTTTTTTCATTATTCTATCTCTTTTTTATAAAATAGATTTCAATGTTGAGCTTAATACTTTTTTAATATTATTAATTCCATCTTGTTCTTATGCCATTGCATTATTTCTTCAATTATTAGCAATACCAAGAATTGGTCAGACTAATACAGCATTATTTTTATATTTAGAGCCAATTACAGGAATTTTTGGAGCTGTATTAATACTTAATGAAAATTTAAATTTAATGCAATTAATAGGAACTATTATTGTCTTAATAAGTCTTGCCGCCTCAACTTATGTAACAAGAAAAAATTAAAAATGACTACTCATGAAGTTTAGCCAATTAATGCCACCAATTTTGTAAGCTATTTTTTCATTTAAGCCATTAGAGACCATAGCATCAACTAAAGTTGGCAAATCTTCAGGCTTTGAATACCATAATGGTTGTTTAGGCCAGCTTGCATTTTTATCTTTCGACTCACCGTAGTCAATTTTTTTCGTCCATTTTCCATTTCTCATCCACATCACTACTTCATCAGGCCAATTCATACATAAGTCTGAACCAATACCAATACTATCTTCACCCATAATATTAATTAAACGTTTCACCATCTCACAAAAATCTTCCACTTTACAATCTCCATGATTTTTTAAATGATATGGATAAAGACTAAGACCGATGAAACCGTTTTTATTTGACAATTTTTTTAAAACATCATCATCAATATTTCTAATTGATTTGTGAAAAAAATTTGGATTTGCATGTGATATGGCAACTGGTTTTTTTGAAAACTCTATTGCATCTAAGCAAGTCTGTTTACCAGCGTGACTAAGATCTATAATTAATCCAAGTCTATTCATCTCCTCAATTACCATTTCTCCAAAACGTGAGACACCAGAATCCTTTTTTTCATAACAACCTCCAGCAATAGGAGTTTGATTATTGTAAGTTAACTGCATGAAACGCAAACCTTTATCAAAAAATTTTTCAACTAGAAAAATATCGTTTGCTATAGGGGCTGAATTTTGAAATCCATAAATAATACCAATTTTATTTTTTTGTTTTGCCTCAATAATGTCTGAGGATTTTTTTACATGAACTAAAATATCACTATTGGATTTAATTAAATTATCCCAATAATTAATTTTCTCAAATGACTCATTGGTATCCTCCCAGTATACAAGAGTAACATGGATAGCGTTCAAGCCTCCAGCATGAGCTTTTTCAAATAATTCTCTATTCCAATTACAATATTCTAAACCATCAATTAGTATTTTTTCATTTTTCATATTAATATTTTCTTTTCTATTAGTGAAAAAAGTAATTATTCACTATATATATTTACATATGTTGCAACAAACCATGAATTCACAAAATGTGATGACCTTGGATAAAATGGGGTCAAGATACCCATCTAGACTTAGTTTTTCTAGAAGTATGCTTAGAAGGCTACTTCACGATAATTGGAAAATAACAAAATCTAAATTTGATCTTAATGATCAAGGATATGGAACTGTTGTGTATGAAATAGCAATTAATCAAAATATTTATTCTCTTGTTTGCTTCTCTCAGCACCTAGCAAATGAAGACAGAAGTGACAGAGTAATTGCTGAAAAATGGGATACGGCTTATTCACTCATTAATGGAAAGTTAGATGAAAAAGAACTTACTAGGTTAAAAGAAAATGTTCCTCTTCAAGAATCTGGACGGAACTCATCAAAAGAGTTAATTTTGAGTAGAGCTAATAAAAGTGTTCGGTTATTTAAATACGTTGTTAATTGTTTATCAAAAGGAGAGCAGCCGGATTTAAATGAAATAAATAAAGTAGGATACATTCTAAGAACTACAGCTGTTTACGGAAGTGGGAAATTTGGCTTATCTGATTTTTCAAACACTAAAGAGGTAACAGATTTTAAACAACCCTTTAGAGCAGAAATGTTGGCTGTTTATCTTATACGTGAATTTAGTGTTGAGTTAGTAGAGCACGTAGCTAAGAAAAAAAATCCTGAAAAAGCTGTTAAGTTAAATAATAACATTAAACAGCATCTTGGTATTGGTAATTCCACAGGTCTTGGTATGGCTCCTTTTATTATTAAACACCCAAAACTAATAAATAAATGGATGAGTCAATATACACAATCATTGAAAAATATTTTGAACCAAAAAATAGATGAAGAGAAAATTAATTCATATTTTACCTTGCTTAATAAAGCTCTCGATTATTTACGTGAAGTAATTACTTACGATGAATATCAAATCAAAAAAAATACAAAAACAACTAATGATTTAGATCAATATGTTAAATATATAAAAAACATTAATGAAAGTCGTGATGAGGGTTTGCAATGGTCAGACTTAATTAGTTTTGCAGAAGATAATTACAATTTCGATACGCAAGAAATTGCTAAAGTTCAACTGTTAGAACTTTATCCAGAGGTATCTGAATTATTAGCAGAAGATATGTCTGATAATGAAGAAATGCAAATTAATGAATCTGATAAATTAAGTAGCCTTAAATCAATTATAGAAAAAAATTATTTTTGGGCGCTGGATATTAATTTTTTAGATAAAAAAAATGATTTTCTCTTTTGGTATATTTCAGAAGCAAAACTAGAACCAAGATTAGGTGAGCGATACAATGAAAAAGGTAGTGAACTTGAACAAAATTTAGGTGTTGCTAAAATGGTTAAAGAGGTTCACGAAACAATTATAAAAGAAGATCAAGATATTTCAGTAGCAGAATTTCTAGTAAAAAATCCTGAGTTTAGGGGCATAATAAGAAGAGTGCAATCATTAGAGCAATATCCTTTTGCTGAAGTAAAAGATAATATTTTATCAGAAAATACCATCCCAATTAATATGCTTAGATTTAAATTATCCTTTTTTGGTGCTAATAGGTATGATCCTAAATCAGATAGATGGCTGAGAGTAAGTTTTTTTTCTGGAGCACCTTTCTTATCTAATATTAACAAAGAAAATGTAGATAGCTGGGGTTTTGCCACAATGAGCTCTTATAATTAATTTGTGAGCTACTCTTATTATGAGGTGTATACTAATGCACAAAGAGCATTCTCAGGTCTTGGGTTTCCGTATGGTGCTGATGAAGATGCAGCTTATATTATAGCTTGGTTGGAAGCTTTTGACTTATATGGAATAAATTTATTTTCTTCATCTTATCCTAAATTTGATAATTCCTACAATGGTAGTTTTGATAGTAAATTAAATAATAAATTAAACCTTCAAAATCGTTCATGCTTAATGGTTGGTCCAGGGTTAATAGATTATATGACTTTTCAAACAAATAAAAATAATGAAATTAAAATTGAAATAATAAATTGTGCTGATCCACTATTTTTAATTCCTCTTCTTTATAGAAGTATGAAAAAAAATATTTTTTCTAATATCGTTGATGGAAAAGATACATTAGCAGTAATTAATAAAGAAAATATATTTATTCATCCTAAACTTAAAAAAAATAAACATTCAAATTTTAATATTATTCTATCAAAAAAAATATTTGAAACCTTAGATAACAATAAGGATTTTATAGATTATTCAACTCTAAAAAAAAATTTATCTAGTGGTCTGAATCCAAATAGTGTGGATTGGGATATAATATCAGAAATTGCATTTAGGACTTATGTTCCTGAGTCAGAAGAGTCTAGAGAAAAAGGTGCTGGTGGAGGTGATGCTAATGATTAAATTTAAACAAGATGAAGTTCTCTCGATACATTACATAGAAGCTCACACCCATTTTCTGTCACGTTAATTGATTCGCTTACTTCCAAACCCCAAGTATCCATCCACATTCCTGCAATCATATGAAAAGTTAAATTAGGATGCAGTACCGTCATGTCATTTTTTCTTATAGACATAGTATGCTCTCCCCAATCAGGAGGATAACCAATTCCTATAGCGTAACCAAGACGCGAGTCTTTTTCGATACCATATTTTTCTAGGACCGACCAAAAGGAAACCGCAACATCATTAGCAGTATTTCCAGGCTTAGTAGCAGAGATTGCTTTCTCAACTCCTTCATTGGTAATTTTCATGGTATCTGAAGTTTTTGAGTCAGGCCTCCCACAATAAACAGTTCTAGATAAGGGACAGTGGTATCGATTCTTAACTCCTGCTAGTTCAATAATAGTTCCCTCATTATTGTTAAATAAATTATCTTTGGGTGTTAAATGTGAAGCTGAAGCAGAGATTCCACTTGCTAAAATTGTCGTTAAACCCGCATATTCTCCACCTATATTTATTTCTTCATTTCCACCAATTAGACTATTTTGAATTTTTCCAGCAACATAACTCTGTTTAACTCTAGGCTTAATGTTTTCGTATGCAGTTTTCATTCCAGCTTCAACAAGTTTAGCTCCCTCTTTCATATAAGTTATTTCATTTTCAGACTTAATTAATCTTATCCAATTTACCAAAAGTGTTGCATCACTAAAATTAACATTAGGACACGTTGATGTTAATCTATAATGATTTTCTGCAGTGTAATAATATGCATCCATTTCAACACCGATATTTTTGTTTGCCCAATTATTCTCATGAATAAAAGTTGAAACAAAATCATAAGGATGTGTTGGCGGTGATTGAATAAGATCTTCTGGATAATAAATAATATTTTTATCTTGAAGGTAAGTTGTTACCTTTGCTCCTTTAGAATCTTGCCTTCTTCCAAACCATATTGGTTCATTCAGCTCTAACGCCATAATTATTCCTTGAGGAACATAAAAAGACCAACCATCATAACCTGTTAAGTAATGCATGTTTGATGGATCGGTAAGGATGATTACATCCATATTTTTTTGATCCATTGTTTTTTTAACTTTTGCTAATCTTGATAAATATTCCTCTTTAGAAAAAATCATAAAGAATTGTTTAATATGTAAAAAGAATAATGTCTAATAAGTTTAACTGTCTTTTATTTCGTATCCAAATTGAGAAGCTGTTTCAAGTAAAATTTCCCAAATAGATAAAGCAAATCCTCTAGGTATAAAAAGTCTAAATTCTTTTTCACTAAGTCTAAAGAGTTTAACACTTACATGGTGAATAGCTGAACTTGCTGATGAATTTATTGGAAAATTCTCTAAACTCAGATCAAGTGGCAAGTGTCTATTTAATAAAATTTCACTTTTTTCACCATCAATCATAATTGATGTAAAGGCATGTGATAACTCAAGTGATGTTCCTAAATCCTCAGGGAAATCAATGGTACTCCCTATTAGCCACCATTTTAAAGGCTCCATTCTCCATAATGAATTATTTTTAATAATTTCTCCTCGATTAAAATCTATCTTTTGTTGAGCCCCCAATTGATCAGAAAAAAGTTTTTCTACGTTTGATATTTCATCAGGCCACGCAGCAATTTGCTGAATTACAAGATTGTGATTTTCAGAAAATATTATTTGGATATTTTCTTCAAAAGGATATTTTCCAATTTCATATTTTTCTTTTATCGCTGAATCTCTATTAAGCATACATTCTCTTACCTTCTGGATCTATCATATGAGGTGATACAACTTTTATTTCCATTTGTTTATTTCTTACAGGATCGGCACCTACCAATGTTATATCTTTCCATTTTTCAAGACCTCCTTTGACAAAACCAATTCCAATCCAATGACCTAATTCAGGAGAATGGGTAACAGATGTGATTCGTCCTACACCTTGTCCTTTAATGCTATGTTGCTCACATACAATAGTTCCAGCATTAAAAGTTTCTTTACTATTAATAGGGAAAAAACCAACAAGCATTTCTCTGTCGCCTTCACTCAATACTCCTCTTTTTCGCATTGCACTTCCAATATAAGATTTTTTTGTAGATGCCATTTTGCCTAAACCAGCATCATCAATAGTAGTTCTGCCATCCAATTCAGCTGCTGTTACATGTCCTTTTTCAACTCTAAGAGCTCCTAAAGCCTCTAAACCATATAGACAACCGTCTAATTTTTTTGCATTTTCCCATAATAAATCCATCATACCATGCGCATAATCAGACTCTATGTACATCTCAAAAGCAAGTTCACCTGAAAAACTTATTCTTACTACTCGGCACGGCGTTCCATCTTTAAGTTTAGTTGATAACACTCCCATGAAAGGTAGATTTTCATTTGTTATTTTATTGGGATTTTCAACACACTGATTTAAGACTTCTCTGGACTTTGGTCCTGCAATAGCTGCTCCTGCCCATTGCTCTGAAACACTTGTCACATTAACTTTTAAATCTATCCACCGCGTTTGTAATAATTCCTCTAGCCATGACATAACTTTTGCTGCTGCTGCTGTTGATGTTGTCATAAAATATTCATTTTCACCTAATCGCCATGATGTACCATCATCCATAACAATACCATCATCACGAAGCATAATACCGTAACGAGCTTTTCCTATCGGTAATTTAGCAAAAGGATTGGTATAAATGCGATTTATAAATTCAGTTGCATCCGGTCCTTGGATAGCTATTTTTCCAAGAGAAGTTACATCACAGACACCAACTGTTTTTCTCACAATTGTTGTTTCTCTAATATATGATTCACTTAATGTTTCATTATTTTCTGGATAATACCAAGGTCGTTGATACAAGCCGACTTCAATCATTTTAGCACCATGATCAATATTCCATTGATGCATTGGGGTTACTCTTAGCGGCCTAAAATGTTTTCCAACATTTCTTCCTGTTAAAGCCCCTATAGGAACCGGGGTATAAGGTGGTCTAAATACTGTTGTTCCAACTTCAGGTATTGTTTTTCCTAAGAGTTCAGCCATTAAAGAAAGACCGATGATATTTCCCATTTTCCCCTGATCATTGGCCATGCCAAGTGTAGTGTAACGTTTTAAATGTTCCACTGAGATAAATCCCTCTCTATGCGCAAGCCTTACATCATCAGCTGTAACATCGTGCTGAAAATCTACAAAACTTTTTGAAGGGAATTTATTTGATTTAACTTCAAAAAGAGGTTTTATAGAATTTGACCATCCGCCAACTGATGGAAATGAAATTTCTTTTTTATGTATACCCAATTTGTTCATAGCTTCATTAGCACCAACAAAACCTGATTGTACGCATTGTTCTGTGTACCATATTCCTTTTGCAGAACCTACGACTGTAATATTTTCTTTTATTTCTCCGGGCACAAAACATTGGTTATCTGCATTCCAAATAGGTTTTACACCTCGATGAGAAACTAAGTTTACTATTGGAGACCAGCCTCCAGAAATTAAAACCTGATCACAAATAATTGTATTTTTATTATTTAGATCAGATGATTGACAAACATCCAAGCTATCAATTTTTTTTCTACCATTAATATTAAAGGGTAGTGTATTTAAATGATGATTTATTCCCTTAGGCAAATCAATATTAATTTTTTTTCTTGAATCCAGAATAGTAATTTTTGATCCTGCCTCATAAAGCTCTTTTGCTGTTTCATAAACAGAGTCATTGTTTGTAGCAATGACAATATTCTTACCTGTTAGCACACCGTATCTGTTTAGGTATTGTCTTGAGGCATTAACCGTCATTATTCCAGGAATATCATTGTTATTAAAGGCTACATGTCTCTCCAATGCACCACTTGCCAAAATTATGTGCCTTGCTCTAATTGTCCAAAAGCGTTGACGAGGTAATTTCTCACTTGGTTGAGCTACATGATCCGTTACACGCTCTAATACTCCAACAACAGTATTATCATACACCCCAAAAGCAGTTGTGCGCGTCATAACCCTAACACCATTACTTTTTAATTGATTATTTATGTCTTCAGAGTCAAAATTCTTTTTTGATAAATTATTTCCACCTATTATTGAATCTTGCTCAATTAAAATAACATTCAGGTTTTTACTCCTCGCTTCAAGTGCAGCAGCAATTCCTGCCGGTCCAGAGCCGATTACAAGTACATCACAAAAATCATGAGCATGCTCATAGCTATCTGGATCAGCTTCTTTGGAAGCGCTTCCCATACCTGCCGCTTTTCTAATAATTTTTTCAAAAACCATCCAA
>Ga0257115_1000420_pt1 | contig 39376 bp, 54 predicted proteins | sample SI112_100mmetaG_FD_194465 | JGI IMG/M metagenome (GOLD analysis project Ga0257115, IMG submission 194465) | Marine microbial communities from Saanich Inlet, British Columbia, Canada - SI112_100m | ecosystem: Environmental > Aquatic > Marine > Inlet | place: Canada: British Columbia | collected...
CCAGAACTTGCGTGATTTCCCCATCCGTAGGCGGTGTTCCAACTTGACGAACTGGCAATATAGGCATCAGCAATAGCCGTACCCCACCATGTACCTGAAGTGATTGTCCCCACAGTACTCAGGTCGGCTCCTATAGTGTTTAAGTGCGTACTGACAAAGTCACCCGCTCCGAAGTCATAGTATAATAAGTGCTTGTCGGCTGGAGTACCTGTGTGCGTAACGTATCCAGCAGAGGCGTGATTGCCCCAACCGTAAGCGGTGTTCCAGTTAGCAGATGATGAGATGTAAGCATCAGCAATAGCCGTACCCCACCATGTACCTGAAGTGATTGTCCCCACAGTACTCAGGTCGGCTCCTATAGTGTTTAAGTGCGTACTGACAAAGTCACCTGCTCCTGAATCATAGTACAACAGATGTTTGTCAGAGGGTGATCCTGAAACATCAGTCAGGCTTAACACACTCTGAGCAGTAATACTAGTTAAGTAACCAGAGTCATTGGTAAACACCGAAATGTTATCACCAGATGAGGCATACCCAGAACTTGCGTGATTTCCCCATCCGTAGGCGGTGTTCCAACTTGACGAACTGGCAATATAGGCATCAGCAATAGCCGTACCCCACCATGTACCTGAAGTAATTGTGCCTACGGTACTTAGGTCGGCTCCAATGGAGTTCAAGTGGGTGCTTACGTAGTCACCCGCTCCGAAGTCATAGTATAATAAGTGCTTGTCGGCAGGGGATCCCGAAACATCAGTTAAACTTAGTACGCTCTCTGAGGTTATCCCCGTGATGTATGCCCCAAGGTCACTAATCTGAGACTCCGTAATAGTCAGCGTCCCACCCAAGGTGATTGTTCCTGTCGATGTGATGGGTCCACCAGTTAAGGTAATCCCATTGACGCTACCAGCAGTGGCAACAGACTGAACCGTTCCTATGCCACCAGATGTGACGTATCCAGCACCATTGGCTATGTACTGGTTGTCAAGTGCGCCACCGTTACCAGTGTACGTACCCGCCGCCACCTGATCAAGAGTGGCACTATGAGCCTGAACGTCTGTACCAACAACCAGACTAAGCTGTGCCGCCGTTACAGAGTGCGGGTTGTTTGTAAGCCCTGAGTGAGTCGTATTAGACGCTACGGATGTATTGTTGCTAACCTCAGTGTCGAAGTCGCTAATCGTAGATGCTGTCTGAGTGCCAGTGTGGTTTGCTCTAGCAAGGAAGTTGCTATCAGCATAGTCCACCCACGCAGTTCCGTTGTGCCTGAGGACATCACCAGATGCCGCAGATACTATCGAAACATCTCCCAAGTCATTGATGTCAGTAGCTCCGCCACCACCTCCGGTTCCATTGTCGATCCAGTGAAGAGTGCTGTCAACACTCTTGAATGCGAGGACCTGATTATCGGTAGGTGTGTCTGTGGACCACGTAAGAACGCCTGAGCCGTTCGTGTACAGAACTTGACCTGCCGTATTCCCATCAGCCTTTGGATACGTTACAGCACCAACCACAAGGCTACCAGAGGACGTTAGTGTAATATCACCCGTAGCGTCAATGATAACAGGGACCGCAGAGGTTATACTCCAGTCATCAATGGCGTGAATCCCTGCTACGCCATCATACGTAGTTGAGTACCCAAGTGATACCGCACTGCCAGCATTATCGTCTTCCCAGTCGACAGACACAACAGCGTCAGCCGCACCAGCGGCTCTGTCAAAGACCAGATCAACACCTGAAGTAGAGAGAATCGTGCCATCGGTTGTCTCACCCATCACGATCTTGCCATCAGTGTCGAGTGCTATGATACCACCCAAGCCCAGTCCAGAGGTGGTCAGACTGGAGTCGAAGATGTCAACACCGTTAGACTTTACCTTGATAGCCGCAGTTGCCTCATCCCAGTAGAAGTGATCAGTGGCATTACCGACCTTAAAGTGTACCGCGTCTGAGTCTACCTCGTCAATGAGCCAGTGATTATACAGGTTTATCCAGATACCGTGTTGCTTTAGAATGTCAAGGTCAGTACCAGTGTCATCCCAGTCACCCACGTCCTGACCAATGCGGATAGGAATAGACACACCCGCCTCAATCATCCCGCGAATAATAATGTCATTAAACTCAGCATCTCCGTATCTGGTAATGATCCAACCATCTGTACTAGATGTGGTTATCTTGCCATAGGTAAGGCTATTTGGATTATCGTCAACAATGCCACCGCCATCCTCCCAAGAGTTCAGCCCGTCATTGGTGAGATGCGTGTTAACGATCTTAACACCATCCATGTCAATGCGCAAGCCGGAAATAGAGCCAACTAGGATCGGATCGCCAACGGCAATAGTCTCCCCGTTACTACCAAAGTTTTCGTCAACGGTGAAGGTTGTAGCTCCCTCGTCAGCATTGGCGGCTAACTTGCGCTTGAATATGTGACCAGTATCCCTACGCTGGAAGTAGATAGGATCCCCATTCTTTAGATCCTCTGAGAGTGCCGTACAATTTACAGTGGCCCCAGAGCTACCTGAAGCCACCGTAGCGAGACGATCGTTCTCTTTGGCTAGTAGAGTATCAAAAGATGCCCCAATGCGATTGAAGAGGCTCCCAGAGGCACTGTCGAGTCCGTTAGAGAACCCACCGACCATTGAGCTACCAGTAGAGATGCCTGTAGTCAGGTCATTGGTGAATATGTTCTCATCGGCATTGTACCAAGAGCCTGAGCTATACTCGCCCTGCCACATCGTATTGACGCTCCAGCAACCCCAGTTCTTGCTATCCCTGTTCAGCACATTGATAGGAGTAAGCGAACCGCCTATACCATAATAGGTTGCCTGATGCCTGCGCCTTGTCTTGTTCATCGACGTTAGCATCATCTCGCCAACGATCTGCGTGTGACTGACGTTCGTGTCGGTATTGGAGTGACTAGCAGTAGACTCTTCCCAGTCCTGTGTAACTGTACTGAGGGAGGAGTCTGAGAACATAGATGACTTGTTGAACTTGGTTGGTCCATCACCCAGCACAAAGCTCTTCGAGACAGGGCGCGGGTTGTCCCTGTTGATGAAGTTTACATAGGTGGTTGTCTCGCCATTCACTACGCCATCATCAAGGATCGGCACAATCTGCACGTTATCCCAGATAACACCAGACCACAAAGACCCACCCCTGTCATCATAGACGATAGGTCCAAGACTGACCGTGATAGCACCATCAGCGGTAGTTGTGTCAATGCCCGAGAGGAACACCTTGATCGTTGAGTAGAGTGCCGCGTTCTTTAGGCACAACCAGTTAACGGTTGCAGTCCAGCTCAGTGTTCCGTCATTCTCAAACTGTAAGTACTCGTTTTGCCCCTCGTGCTTGACCTGTAGTGCAATTAGGGAGTACCTTGTTCCGTCCCTTTCGTCATTGGAGTATGGATTGTCTGGCGGAGCGCCGCTGAAGAACGGAAGTACGCTTGCCACGAGACCAAGATTAGAGCCAGTTTGAATAGTCTGAGAAGTCTGGTCACTATACTTCCCGTTGTTGGTTGTTCTGATAAACTCGTCCATAGAGCCAGCACCATCTCCCGAGAGGTTGGCTCGCTTACCCGTAATCTCGCTAGTCTGCACAAGCTCGCTGTAGCCAGTAAAGTCAGTCAGGTAGTCTTGGTTCGATGTCTCAGCTATAAACATACCCCAGTCAGCCTTCTCCGTGTTCTTAGCGTACACGCCATTAACCACATCGTGCCTCCAAGGAGATGTCGGATTAGAGCCGTTGTTGTAGAACGCCTCTGTGTCTGAGATATCAGGATTGAAGAAGTCAGGGCTACGCAGGAACGCTACTGGACCGTGTTGGTACTGCGTCATAGCAGAGTTATACCCAGACAAGATCTCAGCGGTCGAGATTGTTCTGCTATACTCCTCGCTTGTTATTGTCTTTAGTGGGTTTACATCCTCATAGTCCGCACTAGCAGTCGTAGTGATGCCAGCACCAGAAGCATTGGATCCGTCTGCGGTCTTGCCAGCACCCGCACTGCTGTATCTCCACCTGCGGTAGGTAGACTTGGCAAAGTGGTTTGCCTGAGTTAGATGCCACGCACCGTCAGCCTGAAACAACTTCAGAGTCCAAGCGGAGCATATGGATCGGATCACATCAAGAGCAGACACCAAGCCCTGATCACTATCCTTGTTCCTGTTTGTGAACGCCAGCTTGTTGGTCCAAGTGTACTCAAGTGGACACTTCTCTATACCGCTATTAGACGCAAGCAACTCACTGCTTTTGTGATACAGCGATGATGATACATAGAAGTCTAGTCCAAATCCGGTGCTGGATAGGATGTCAGCAATAACGCTAATAACGTTAACAGAGCCAGCCGTAAGTGGCGTACCATCTGTGTCATCAGCATAGGGTATCGTAGATAGTCTCCCCAGCCCATCCGTGGCAGAGAAAGACAGCTTGATTGGACCATCTTCCTCGAAGTACAGGCTCTCAGGATCAATACGACCAACCCACTTCAGGTTGTTTCCAGATCGGATAACAAGGAGGTACTTATTGACGATGGTATCCAGTTGCTCCTCAAGGTCAGAGACCAGTGCTAGACCGTCATCATAAAGGCTTACAACAGTCTCACTGGTGATCGTCTCGCCATACTCATTCTCCCCATCGTGAACCCATCTGGTTTCAATGGCACTGCGTCCATCAAGCTCTACTGAAGATGAGGTAGAAGCAAAGCCATCTTCGTGAACTTCAAGAACATATGAGTTGTTCTCATCCGTAGTGAATGAGTGTGTGTACTTCGCTGTAGTCCAATTCGTTAAGTCGAAACTCAATTTTTAACCCTCTGTTTTAAGTCTAGATCTACCTGCTACGATCCTTAGCCAAGAACCCGCCGTCCCATCCGCTACCCATCTGCAAGGAAGCCTGACCAGCACCTACGCCACCACCAGACACGCCACCAGCACCAATGCGTCTTGACGATGCAGAATTCTCATTAGCAATCACGCTAACAAGGTTCCTGCCCGACGAAACAAGCTCAACTCGCATTGACGTTCTGTCAGCCCTGTTAGATGCCGCATTCATTCCAGTCCAGTTACCCGTAAGTGTTGACGGTGCAAGCGCACTGCCCTGCATAGAGTTTATGCTGTCTACAGTCATTCCATTAGTGAACCACTGATCAAGCCCAGTTAGATTGCCTGTTGGCTTTCCGCCGCGACCACTACCACCACCCATAGAGGCACTCTTCTCACTTGCCTTGGTGAGCTTCTTGGCTACAACAACAAGTGCCAGTCCTGCCGCCGCCGCCGCGAAGCCTCCGCCCGGCATTTTTATTGCTTGTTTGATCCATTCAATGAGCGCACCGAACTTCATTGCAAGAAGACCCTGCGTGATAAGGCTCTGCCCCCAGCTATCCAAGAAGCCACCAAAAGCCTCCACAAAACTATCACCACCGATAGCCATATCCAGACTGGCATTGATCATATCAGCACCCATCTCAGAGTAGATCTCGCGCCTGCGCTGTCTTATGTCTTCTAATTTCTGATTGTGCTTCTCCTTTGCATTAAGCTCCTTCTGCCTCAGCTTAACCGCCTCTGCATTGTTCTTCGCTTGAGCGCGTAGCCTTTTCATCTGCTCCTCGTGGTCGAACAGATCTTTCTTAGCCTCTTTGCTTTCTTTACTAACCTCCTGTGGCTTGGGCTTAACCTTGACCCCAAACGTCTCGGTCAGAGAGCCGCTATCATCCAAGACACCCTTCACTTTGAGGTCATTCAGTTGTGTCTGAAAGTTAATCTGGTCTTCCAGTGCGGCTGTCTGCGCCCTTAGATTAGCCAGAATCATCCCATCCGTTCCGAGAACCTTCTCTAGCTCAAAAGAAAGCTCTTCTACAGTGTACTTAGTAGCCTCCATCTTTTCAGCCCACTTTTCAGCAAGCGTCTTGATCTCTTTCTTATCATCCTTTGCCTTCTTCAGCTTCTCTAGGTACTCATCAAGTGAGCCATCACCGACCATTTTAGCCCACTCTGAGCGAGTGATCTCCAGCTCAAGACCAGCATCAGTTACCGTCTGCTTGAACTCCATCCACTTCAAGTTCATCTCCTGCATAGCCGCCATAAACGAGACACCCCCGCCACCGAAGCCACCAGCTAGAACGTCCTTGACCTTCTGCTCATACTTCGCCGCCGCGATGTTGGCAGGGTCCCACTGCGTTGCATACGAGACCTGAAGCTCGGCAAGACTGAGTTTGATCTCGTTATTGCGCTTGAGTATCCGAGCCTTTAGATTCTCTTCGGTAGAGATCCACGCTAAGTTCTCGCGTATCTGTTCATTATTATTTTTCTGTTGCTTTTCTAGATCCTCCAGAGAGATCTTCAGGTTCTTGACGTTTTCCCGCGCTTCCTTTAGCTCCGCCATTGTAAGCACATTGCCATCCTTATCCATCGCAATGTAGCCACCAAGCGTCTCCTTCAGCTCCTCTAACTTCCCTTTTGTATTGGAAATTTCCTGACCAAGCCTCTCCTGAGTCACAGCCATCTTGATTACGGGATTAGCCGCAATGACCTCCATAAACGACTTAAACTCACCCTTGGCTTCCCTAGCCCTCTTAGCCGCCATCATCTGCTTGTTCATAAAGAACTCGATGCCAGCGGTGACCAAGGAGAACGCAACAAGAAGACCTGCCGGTCCCGCTAGTGATGCTCCTAACTGCTTGAACGCCTTCTTCCACCCGCCCATCTGACCAGCCATATGAGTCATTGACTGGAAGAGCATCTGCACGTTGTTCGTAACGGCACGAACACCCTGTGCCGCCCCCATCCCAAACTGACCAGCATCCTGAAAGGTCTGACCAAGGGAAATGGCGGCAAAAGAACCAGAACCAGTTGCGTGGTTCATCTTAGAGAGCGCACCCTGAGTCTGGAGTGCCGCCTTCTCTGTCTTGCTAAGACCAGCTACTGCCGCCTCGTATGCTCGTGCCGAAGCTTGAGTAGCTCGTACCTGAGCCTGTAAAGCCCTCTTGATGGCATCAGACGCTTTAACAGCCTTTCCCTTGCTGTTGACCCACCGGTTCTGAGACTGGCTGAACCTGTACATTCCGCCAGTGGACTTCTGGATGAACCCATCTAGTTGAGCCATCTCGCCACTAAGCTGGCTCATCGCAGTAATAGCCTTGCCAGCATTTGCGACAATCTCAATCCCAACTTGTGTCTTATTAATAGCCACTAGCGTCCCCTTATCTTATAGCCAACACCCTCTATTTGTCGGCGGTTATCTTGCCAAGCAATAGCAAGCTCTGATTCTGTACACTCCCGTAGCTCACGCGCACGAAGCGGATCACCACCAGAGAGGCTGAGTCTGATTAGGAGCCACAGGTCAGTTTCACGGGCAAACTGTCGTGACCACCCAGCCTCTATCACATCCCGTGACGAACTCGGATCTATGGGCCTAATTGATCTAAGTCTTGACTCAGCATCTTCACGGTCTGAGCCAGCAATGTAAAAAAATCACGGATGACCTTCGCCTCCATACCATTTATTGCATTGGCAGGATCAAAGTCTGGTAACCCATCCAGAACGAGACGCACGAAGTCTATATCCTTCGCCCCCTCCTCGTCAATGAGTGCCAGTGCCTTGTCCCTTAGAGCGATTGTGGGAGCCTTCATCTTTCCCCATTGGTCAGGAGCAACTTCGTACTCGTCCCCAACACGGGGGTCATCGTGACCACCCAGAACCGCATTTAAATCAATCTTAGCCATCAGATCCCTCTGTGTTTAATTAAGGACTTGTAAGTGATACAACATCTGTTTCTGCATAGCCTCTGGCAGAAGCAGTCACCGCACATCCAGCGAAGTAGTCGCTTGGCGTTGCCACTCCAGCGCTACCATCGTGGTATGAAATGATGTCATTCCAGTTGTCAGCAACAGCCTTCAGGTGCAAGCGGGTTGAGCGTGGAGCAGAAGCATCCTCGTTCGTGTAATGCTTGAACGTGTAAACGTCATCAAAGCATAGCCAGTTACCATCCGGTAAGCGAATAGCAACATCACCCGATGATGCGTTCGTGATATCTGAGTAAACGTCTTCAGGAAGGATTAACTCCTCCATAAAGTTTACTGAGGAGTAGTATGGCAAACCACATCCTGTGCTTCCCTGAAACGCTAGGTCGAAGGTAGGAGCAGGAACATCAAGGGTAACACCCAAGTCAGTCCATACGCCAGTTGTTCCACCATATGCCGCGTCAAGACCAGTCTTGTCAGCACCAGCCGCACCTAAGAATACTTGGCAAGCATCAGGAACCTGATGGATCAACGGAACCACGGTGATGATGCAGTTAGCAAACGCCTGTGTCTTGCCATCCATATATGTGACCGTGACCGTACTCTTGGTTCTGGCTGTCATCAACGTGTTGAGAGCAGAGTACGCAGAGTAGTCAAGAACACTACACGTAACGGTTTTAGTAATAGACCCACGCTCTACATCAAAGCCTAAGCCAGATGTGTACGTGTCAGGGGCATTGTCTACAGAGAGCCCCTCAATGTATGAGGCGGCAACGGTTGTTGCGCCAAATTGAACTTGGGTGATTTCACCCACTCCTAGCTGTGACATTAGTTGTCCTCTTTAGTTTTTTTAGGTTTTGGTTCCTGCTTAATTGGCGCAGGCGGTGCGTAGAACTCCTTGTAAGCAGTTTCGCTGATCTTATTCTCTTCGAGCAAGATAGGTTGCTTCAGGTGTCTGTGAATAGACAGGGTTGTCCCCTTCGGTACTCGTACATCATATGTGCCATTACCGCCGAAGCAAGTAATGACCGCCATCTTGTCTGTAATAAATTTCTTCTTCATCGTACTGGTTTGGCTGTGAATTCAACTTTGTGTGCAAGGTAGTCGGGGTTTGCATCCATTCTGATGCGCCTGTTGAACGCCCAACCCATTATTACGCTCTTGAAGTCTGTGGATCTCTCTGTGCAGGTAAATACAGAATGTACCATCTGATCAGTGATGTCCCACAGAAGCTCCCTAGATGCCGTGTAACGGCTTCGACCACTAGCCCTTACGATAACATAGATATCAACTTCAACGTCCTCACGGAGCGGCAGACCGCATCCATCGAGACGTTCTGGTGTAGTCTGTGGCATTCCTATGAAAATAGTAACGTCACCTATGCCAGATTCGTTGGCTCTCTGCTCAATGGCTTGCCATAGCTCGCCGTCAAAGATGACAACAGAGTCAACCTCGCCACCAAAGAAGCGATCAATCTGACCACCTACTGCATCAAATACGTCATTACTGGAGGTATACCCCATTACATTAGCCTCATTGTGATCCGCTCGTTTGCTCCGGCTGTTCCAAAAGATTCAGTAACGAGCTTCTGGAAGTCCTGCTGGACCTCTTTTGCAATGAACTCAGGCTCTAGACCTAAGAATGGTCTGCGTGGCATAAAACCAGATGGATTTCCAGCAGTGCGCCCTAAGTGGTGGTAGCCAGCTATATTAGCCTTCTTGGGATCATTCCAGCCAATCGTTACGCTAGAGGTTGAGCCAGCCTGATACGTCTTCCTTTTTGGGTCAATAAAGCGACCCATATTGCCACCGCCGTTAGAAGAGAATCCTGTACCCTCCGAAGTAGTCACGGTCAACTCATCCAGCATTCTAGACTGGTTTTTAGTCACCCTTCTGTTACCATATAGGTTAACGTTGGTTCTCTTTCTCCTGAGGTACTTAGGTGAGTACGCCTTAAAGGGACTACCTTTGTCATCCATCCCGCGGCGTGTCCTCTGGCGAATGTGAGGCACAGCCTTTCTAGCTAGGGTACTCATAACGTCCCCAAAGCCACCGACAACCCTGTTAAGGGCATTAATTAAGTTATTTCCTATACGGTCGTTCATCCTACAAACGGTAAATCGTTGAACTTGGAGAGATCAGCAGAAGCCGTGGCTTCAATAGCATCAATAAAGTCTTCGTCCTGCTGAATGTAGATAATAAAGCCATTCAGGGTCTGGTCGAAGTCCATCTTGACCTCATCCCGCTTGATAGCGAAAAGGTCGCTGGTTCCAAACCGCTCCTGACCGTAGTAGTGCCACAGGAATGACAACCCAAGCATACGCTGGATCACCCCTGCAACATTTGAAATAGTTGTTGCCGCGTCCATAAACTCGTTAGGACCATCAGCCTTTACAATCAAGGCAGGGACTGCGCCCAGTAGCCTTGTCTCAATGTAGTCTTTAGCCTGAGCCACGTACTCTGATGTCGGGGCATCCGTGTCGTACTCGCCAAAGTCAGGGTCACGTAGGTCTACAGGAGCAAGACCCTTCAGAGTCGTTGCAGATAACGCTAGGCTGTCCCAGTCTCCAATAGCCATTATAGTTCACCCATTAGTTTTGTAGCATCCTCAAAGGACAGCCCCTTCGGGTTGACCTTGTTTCCGTCAGGGTCAATGATGTAGCACCACCTTCCCTTACGCTGAATGGTATAGCCAGAGGACGCTTTTTCCACGCCCTCCGGCATAACCAATTCTGTCGCATCGTAACCTACTAAGAGATCCTTGTAGAAAGAGTAGGCGATGTCGCAAGACTCTCGCTCTCTACGATCCGTTACCGGTATCGCACTTACCACACGGGCTGAGTTACCCCGCGAGATGAATAGATCTCGCAGAGTAAGCTCTTCGCCGTTAGGGGTCCCCTTGCATAGTATTACAATGTGACGCTTCATTAGGTTGTCTGAATTACAACCCCACCTTTGTCCTTGTCATCAGCAACAACAGAGTCCCAGTTAGTACCTGTACCAATGGTTCCTGCTGTTGGGTTAGCACCACCGTTGGCAGTGTCCCACTTGAAGCCTTTGACTTCGACGTTGTAGGCGTGTTCTCCCTGAACGCGCATAACAAGGTTGTCCAAGCCTGTAATCAGGTCAGAAACCATTCGGCGGTTCTCAGACTCCTGTACAACAATGGCATTGTCGGTAAGACCCAAGGTGTAGTAGTTGTCTGTGGTTGCATCAAGAACTAGCGAAGAAGAGTCAGTAACTACGACTGGCAATCCAAGCGTTCCTGCGTTACCTTCGTAGATAGCGAAGTCAGCAACATTACCAGAAGCAACGCTAACCTGTGCGGCAACGAGATCGTGGTATGCTTTAGAGTGCATCACCCAAGCCTTGATACGACCAAAGGCATCACCCATCTTGGCACGACCTGCAATCAGGGCGGCGTGAGATAGGTTACCAGTACCAGAGTAGTCATAGATCAAGTCCTGACTTCCAGTGGTCTGACTAAGGGCGGCAACACCAGCGGTAAGACCCGTGTTGAGAGCATCCTTCAGGAACTCATCAGCAAACATAATAGCAAGGTTGCTAGTCATCTGCTCAGAGCTAATCTGGGCTTTCTCAAACGCATCTAGCGTCTGTGCGTAAGGACCGAATCCTCGTGAACACTTCACGGAGATCACTTCGTCCTGAGTCAGTGCTGTGTCGGTAGCCGAACTAACAGAGGTTGTATCGCGTCGAGCAACACCACCAGTTAAGCGATCAAAGAACCGAGTCTTTGCGTAGTCTCCTTCCAGCATTTGCGTAACAAAGCGGATAGAGTTAGCAGATGCCGTGTTGAATGCATTAACATTCTGGTTGATCTGCTCAATAAAAATTGTGTCAAACAGGTCATCATTGATGACGAAATTCGACGCTTTTCCAATAGCCATTATTTCTCTCCGAAATTAGATTAAGATATGATACTCATCCAAGCATCAATACCGTTAGAAGCGATCCAAGCGTTTCGCTCTTCAGGAGACATATTGCGTGGGTCGGTCTTTCCAACCTTTGCGTCTGCTACACCAGCCCCACCTGCACCGCCAGCATTCTTCGCTGGTCGCTTCAGATAAGGAGTCCAAGCAGGATCTTCTGATAGAGACGAGATATGCTCAGTCACATTGCGAAATGGTTTCGCGCTCGTCGGGTCTGAGGATTGGATAAAATTGCCAGCAGGGTCTACTGCGGCAACGTAGCCGTATTCCTCGTTGTATTCAAACTGGTCACCCAGTGCAAGTTGCATTGGCGATGGCTTGCCGTTTGGCAATGGTCGCGTATACTGCTCATCAAAGAACTCAGCCGCGTGTGCGTTAACCTCGGAGTTCCGTAGGTTGCCACGTAAGCGATCATACTTCTCTGACAGAGGCTTGAGTCTGCCTGCTTCCCACTGCTCCTTCGCCGCATCAATATCAGCACCTGCTGGTGTATGCGTCTCTAGAACACGGGCAATAACATCCTCACGCTCGTGAGCCTTGTCAATCTGGTTAGATACTGCTCTGTTGAGACGGTCTTCAAACGATGCCTTCATAACATATTCGCTTGACACCTTGTCTTTTGAGACGTATCCTGTTTCCAGTTCAGACTTTGAAAGAACAACTTTGTCCTCTGGTAGAGGCTCAAAACCATCGTCTGTCTTTACAACGATTTCCATGTTTCTCCTTTGTTTTTATCGCCTAAGGGTAGGCGTTGAACACGGCATTTATCACTCTCTTAATCCTCTGCGCCGGTACAGAAACGCCCAGAGAGGTAGGCGATTTGGGAATATAGTGAATAAAATATGAATTGTCAAGAGGCAAACCACATTTATTTTCACTTTTTTTATTATTCTCCTTTATAGTTTAGCCCATCTTGTACGTGGAGTCTCGTATTCTTACCTGAAGGGTAGTCGCTCTTATGCCAACCAGACCCTTTTAGCGTGAATGCTGTACTTGAGAAGACTCTTTTAACAGGTCTTCCGTCGATTTCGGTCAAGCCGTATGAGTCAGCCTCTACGATCTCTTCCGTATCAGTAAATTTGTATTCGTATGTCATTCGCACTCGTTGCCTTTTTGTATGTTATTTAGGCAATCTTTTATTTCTTGAGTAGCCAAGGCTAACTCTCTCCTCATTTTAATCTCCATAACAAGCGCATCTGCCTTGTTAAACCTAGAGTCCTCTATAACCGTTAGTCTTGACTCAAGTTCTACTGTTTCAGACATAGTCCACCCTCCTAGTAGCATACTTAGTGTAGCGGTAACGCCTATGAGCCAAAAGAACGCCTCCTTATAGTGCGTCATCTAGCACCTCCTCATCTTTATTTGTTTCTGGCTCTTCTTCGATTTCTGAAGGGGCATTGAATGAATTTAGAGCCGCAGGTACTTCCTGCTTCTCTTTCTCTTTTAGCCCCTCTACAGCACCCTCGCGGGCAAACTGTAGTGCGCTATCAACTTCCAAGTGGTTTGCAACTGCCGCGAACGCATCAGCCTGAGTCTTGATAAGACCCTGAAGATCCACAGGCTTGAAGTCACTGCTTCTCTTGACCCACGTAGCGTACCAGCCTGACGCATCCTCTGGTGACTCCCATTGTGCCGCCAAGAAGTAGATGTCATTCTCAATGTCATCAATAGCACTAGCGAAGATACGCAAGAACGCTGTGCGACCTGCCGCCTCGTCGAACAGCACCTCTGTAGCACTCTTCTCAATGTTTGACCCGTTCATGCGCTGGTGATTAGCGATGTAGAACTGGCGAGTCTCCTCCGAGTACACCTTGTAAGCCGTGTGACCATTGGCTGAGTCTGGGCTAATGTACTTCCAGTCACCCTGCATAGCATTCACACCCTGCATAATGGTGTGCAGGGATCTGGTCCACTGACCGTCTTCGACGTTACCCGCTAGGCGTGGATGGTTGATCACGCGGAAGTTCCAACGTGCATCAGATAGCAGGTTGTACAGCATATTGTGATCCTGAGCCATCTGGTAGCCAATGTAGCGATCCAGAGGGAGCCTAGTGCGACCAAAAGGTAGTCTGCGCTTAGTCTGAGTTGCCTCAGTGAAGAACGGGAAGCGGAACTGCATATCTGCAACCATAACCACCTCACGCTTGCCAGTAGAGGAGTCCTCTTTGTCAACCTCGTGGTATAGCTCCCATCCGTCAACAGTCCACAGGCGGTAATACTTGGTCCACTTTCCCTTTGTCTTCAGGGTGGGTTGTTCCCACTTCATCTCGCTTTGCAGAAGCTCCACAAGCACGCCATCCTCTTCACGCCAGTTTAGGATAGAATCTGGGTCTACCCAGTATGCACGAATGGGATCATCCTCGCTGACACGATCAACACGATACCAGAACCAGTTATCAACGATCATGCGCTGACCTGCTGAGATCAGGAAGGACTCCATATTGATCCCTGTGCCATCGACATCACGCCGGAAGTGGTACATTGGATCACCAGCCACATCAGGATCGCCAAGGGGACCATCGTACTCGCGATACGCTGATCTCTCAACTGCAAAAACCCCGCCGATCTGAGAATCAACAAGGGCGGACATATGTGAGGGGAATCGTGTAATAGAGGCTCTTTCACCGAAGGCAACAGCCATCTCTCCATGCGCTCTACGCTTGAGGTAAGTGCCGTTCTTGTTACCACCTCCCATACTGTCGTAGACGCGGATGCCACCATCCTCACCGTCGATAGCAGAGACTACAGCCCTCTCATGAGCCATATTCTTAGCCTCTTGAAGCACCACCTCTAGAGCGTTTCCGCTGTACTGGTCGCGTGAGAACTTGCGTTTTCGTCGCAGTTCTTCGTAGTCAGGATGTCTATAGTCTACCCAGAGTTCTTCGCTCATCTTTATATTGGGAATTGACCCCCTCCGATTGTTCTTTTAGGGGTGGCTTCATAAATTGCAAGTTCCAACGCATTACGCCTGTCGGGTGAGCGACCTAATAACCTACGCTCATCCTTCTTACTAGCGACACGATTTCTTCCCTTCGCGTCTAAAGTATAGGTTGCAGACACAACCTCCTGTGTTAGTCTCTCATCTTTAGGCAGTGTGCCTCCGGCTTCGAGCCAGTCTCGTAGGTCGAAGCATAGCTGGGTACGCAAGTCTGCGTATACATCTGGATTGGATGATGCATGGGCTACGTTTACTGGTCGAACAACGACACCCAGATCCTTAGCCTCCTGCATGATGTTCAGAAAGTCCGTAGGGGACGCTCCCAAGCCAATAACGTCGATCTTCACGTAGATCTTGTCATCGGTGGGTCGCTTTAGTCGGCGAATAACCTCTAGTACCTTTGCCGCGATCTGCTGACCATTCCAGTTAAAGCCTACAACAGGCTCTAGTGCCTTTACGCCACGCACAGCCCAGATAACAGTCTCATCCTCGCCGTACCTAGCAGGGTCAACGCCTATACGTAATGCACCCTCTGTAGGGGCATTCTCCCAGCGCATCTGAGCATCTGTGGCAAGGCTCAAGCCAATGACCGCATCATCACCCTGACTAGGGAAGTTGCCCTCCACACGCACCTGAAACATCGGAGATTTCTCTCCCCACTCCTCTTTCTTCTCCTGTACCCACTTGGGTCCAGCTAGTCCCTTAATCTCTCGCTCACCCGTTACATTCGGGCTGTGCTGGCTGGAAATGTGTATGTTATGCCAGAATCTGCTCTTGCTGTGGAACGAATCAAAGAAGGTTCCGATCATTCTGGTAGGGTTGGAGAACAGTACCATCTTAGCACCAGCCGCCATATTACCCTCCATAGCTTCAAATACGGCTTCATCGACACCAGAGGCTTCATCAATGATGTAGAGTAGGTTCTCACCAGAGATACCAGCGGCACGTTCCGGCTGGTCGGTAGAGAAACCGAAGATCTCATTGCCATTAGGGAAGACAAGACCACTGCTGGGATCACGGTACATCTGCCCGCCCAAGGGTACGTTCAGGTTAGCCTTACGGTACATAGACGTTATTTCGCGCCACAGGATCTTTACCACCTGATTGAAAGACGCTGATGTGATCGGTACACGGGCATCTCTCTTAGTGGTAGCCCACCACAGAGCCAATATAGCGGCGGAATGGCTTTTACTGACTTTATGACCAGAACGTATAGATATACGATCATGCTTCTGCACAGCCTCTAGGATCTCGCATTGCTTTGACCACGGAGTAACGCCTATGACGTTTTCTGCATAGAAGATTGGATCAGCAAGCTGTTCGGCTATTGCTAGGACCTCATCATCTGATATTTCTAAAAGAGAAGAAATAGATATTATTAACTTTGTTTATAAATTTGTTTATTATCTAGACACGGTTGTCGTGGGGGGCTAGACATGACTGTCGGTACTCCCTAGACACGGTTGTCTACCCCCCTTCGCCAGAACTAACCTTCAAAGCCCTACTCATAAGTGCCGCTAATCCGCCTACTTCCTCTTCCGTCTTGGTGGTGTATGCGCCCTGCGCTCTGAGAATCCTATCCTGTGCCTGATCCACATCACGAAACTCAATAATCTGATTACCATTGCGGTCTGTACTGATCTTCTTAATCTGATGACCTAAGCCCATCTCCTTCAGCTTCTTGACGTTGATACGAGCGTGACCTTCCTCGAAGACCTCCTGCTCACAATGAGGGCAGACTAATGGATCCACCTCTAGAGCTTCACTAACATCGAAGCGACCTGCGGCGGTTTGCCTAGCTAAAGCCTCTTCTTTAGACATAACCATCTTGTTCATCCGCTCGCGGATAACGTGGTCTACACTTTCGTTGTATCGGATCTTATGAGCCGCCACATAAATAGCATTCTGGCTCGGTCCGCAGTAGTATCCTGCCTGTTTGTAGGCATCAGTATGAGTCAGACCATTCTCAACTATACCATCAACGAATGCTCGTTGCTTTGGTTTTAGTTCAGCATAAGTCCTTAATCCACGCTTTTTGGGCATATCCACTTTGAAGATTGAATGAAGATGGCGCAATATAGTGAATTAAAACTATCTTGTCAAGGGGTAAGTCAAAATAAATGTCACTTTTTTTATTTTTCTATCAACAAGCAGGAACTATACAACCCGCAGTGCTTATATTCCACTGTTCTCATAATCAAAACAACAGGATTTACAAATGGCTATTAACTCAGTAACAGTAAGCGGAAGACTAGGATCAGATGTTGAACTTCGTACCACAGGCGGTGGCGAATCAGTAGCAAGCCTTAGAATTGCCGTATCAGCAGGTAAGGACTCTACAGTCTGGCTTGAAACTACTGTTTGGAGCAAGCTTGCAGAGGTCTGCGCCGCTCACCTAAAGAAAGGATCGTTCGTAGTTGCCTCTGGGCGATTAAAAGATGACTCCTACACTAATAAGGATGGAGTCAACATCATCCGTACCGGAATGACTGCCTATGCGGTTGAATTTGGTCCAAACAGGATGGCAAGCACAGAACAAGATGATCTCCCATTTTAATCTAAACTAACAGTCTTATGCGACTTTCTGAAGAGATTTCAGTATTATTGGGTGAAGAGCAGGTAGACAAGGTGTTTACCGCTGTAAGCAGGCTCTGGGACAACCTTTTTGATGAGGGTCACGATATTTCGCCTCACAAGATGCTCTTAGCCTACTACATCTTAACCACAACACTCATAGCTTCATCAGTAACTGATCTAGATAAGTCTTCAGCAACGATCATTAGGCTCTTGGTTGAGGTTTTAGCCGAGGAAGCTCTAGAGGAGGGAGTCTTAATGGGAGAGGCTAACGTACTGGACGAACCTTTCCCTAGAGATGAGATGCAGGAGCTTCTAAAGCAGGCTAAAGACATAATTGGTGGCAATAATGAGTAAAACCAACGACTTCTGGATGCCTAGCAATTGGAGTCCTCCATCACACAGGAACCCCTACTCCTCTAAGTATAGAAATTATTTGCAACGAGTTGGGAACACCAAACACGCAGATGGGTTCACAGAAGAGGAGATAGTGGAGAGGGTCAAGCGTCTACTTAGTAGGTAGACAGAGAGGGGGCGGTTGGTACGCAGAGGGCAGGTTCGATTCCTGCGCCCCCTCCTATGGTTACTGGCATAGCAGAATCTATGTATGTTCTTTTAAGACCTAGTAATTAACTAATTGCGTTTTAAATATTGTGTTGAATCTATGCTAATGATTTGTGCACTTTGTAAAACGGATGAGAACGGGATAGCGGTGGGACGCTAATAATCTCGAAAGGAACTAGGTCTTTAACCGCAATCTTTACCAAAACAACAAGGAAATAATGAAGAAGACCGCGCTACTGGCATTTTTACTGCTTTTAACCGCTTGTGATAGCGATCCAGCCTCTGATCAGCCGATTTCAGGCTCTTGGGAAGGGGTTATTTATGACTCTCCAACCTTCCAAAATAGGGTCAGCTTTACCATCTACAATGGCAATCTAGGCGATGCACAGAGCATCATTGGCGGTCATGAGCTTAAAAATAAGGCAGATGGAAGGATTTTATTCGAGACGTTACGCGGAACAGTTGTTGGGGACGATAGTTTCTTTGATATGCACCTTCAGGTCGGCATTGACCAGAATAATGCGTGGGTATACACCGGATATGTAGATACAGACGGTAAGTTGTGCATCTTGCGCGATCTATTACGCGAATATGTATGCTTGGAGGTCAAATGAACCATCCCAAGCGACCAGAACTGGACCATATCGAACTCGCCATCAGCGGTGAGCCACAAACAACGCCAGAACAGGACGCATTAGTGCGTAGAATCAAGGTCTGGGGCATATTAACCAAGAAACGACTTAGGAAATGGCTCAAATTAACTTCATAGACGGACCTCGAGAGGGTAACAGCTTGAATCTCGGCAAATCCCAAACAGCCGCGTTCAATGCGCACAACAGGGTTCGAGTACCTTGGAAGAATCCAGAATCAGGTGAGATGGAATATCCAATTTATGAGCGAATCTGGGAGAAGAATCCAGCGGGACAACACGTACCGACCATGAATTATAAACTAGCGGAGAAATGATAGATCTTTTACTAGCAATCATCGTGATAATTGTGTGTTCGCACTACTTTCATAAGATCTGGGAATCGGAGGAGTGGAAATGACAGTTTTTTGGCTATACGTATTTGTACCAATAGCGATCCTAGTGATTGCCGCACTATTAGAGAACGAGAAATAAGGATGACACGGATGACGAAGAACGAGTTTAACGAGCTAGTCGCTCATACACTAGGCGATCTGATGGAAACGCTAAAGAAGAAGCAGAACGACTATACTGGTGGCGGAGATCCCTTTGCGAACTTCAGACTATCTACGCTAGAGGGCGTTGAGCCAACGACAGGGCTGATGATCCGTGTGCAGGATAAGATGCAACGCATCCGCACCTACCTGAAGAAGGGCGAACTGTTCGTAGATGGAGAGGGCTTTGAGGACGCGATTGAAGACGTGATCGGGTATATGCTAATCCTAAAGGGACTCTTGCGTGAGCAAGCGACCATCCACTATGTAGATACGATCGTTGACTTGGATCGCGACGATATGGGGGTCTTATGATTAAGATAGCAGTATTCACTCCGGTGTGGAAGCGACCAGAGATGCGTCAGGCGTACCTTAAGCATATGGCGATGCACGTAAGAGAGGCTAAGGCTCACGGTGTCGACCTTAGTGTCAGCATCGCAGGATCTGAGGGCTTAGAAACGCAACGTGAAGCAGAAGAGTTCGGATTTAACTACATTGAGTTCCCGAACCAGCCACTAGGAGCCAAGTTCAACGCGGCTATGAATCTGGGGATACAAAAGCACGACCCAGATTACGTGATGCCTGTTGGTAGCGACACCTTCTTCTCACCCGACATCTGGGCGGTATACGCCGACCTTATCACTCAGGGCTATAAGTACATCGGCACTACCGATCTATTTATGTGGGACTGGGATGAGGACTATGCAGTCTACTGGGGCGGATACGTGGGTAGAAGAGCAGGGGAGCCTATCGGTCCTCTCAGAGCCATCAAGACAAGTCTCCTACCAGAGGACGGGAATCTCTATGGAGTCACGCTCTCAAGGAACCTTGATCAGTCTGCGTCTAATCAGCTACCACCAGCCAAGGTGTTCTCCAGTAAGAAGTTCCTGCTTACGTCTTGTAAGGTGGGTGAGAACCTAACGGAGATCAGTCGCTTCAATCAGGATGAGCTTACGCCCGTACCAGCAGTCCAGTTATCTGGTCTACTACGACTCTAGTCAAATAAATGAAAAAAAGATGAATTATTTTGCCCTACCCCCTTGACAAGTTCACAGAAATTTCGTATACTCTTCTATGTCGCTAGAGAAGAAGACCATATTAGTTAAGAGAGAGGACCACCCGCTACAGGATGGCGTGGAGATGAGAATGGCTGAGGCGAGAATGAAGTCCCTCAGATTCGAGCGACAAGAACTTAGAAGGCTCAACAAGAAGTTGGGCAGGTAGGAACATACGTCCTAAACAGCAAGCAGTATACTGGCACACTTCCCTTTGAGATAGCGGGTTGGATCAGGTAAATTAAAAGTCCATTCGAGATAGCGTGGTTCACCAGATTAGCTGGTGTGTATTTGGCAATTGTTCGCATCCCCCTAACCGCATCCTCATCGTCTGGCACACCCCTAGTCATATATGTCTACCCCCTAGACATAGCTGTCGTGGGTATAGTAGATCTCTGGTTTCATTTCGACCTTTTTCTAATATTGCATATAGGGGGCGAGATGTATTTTCTTGTTCCTATTGCAATAAAGTATGAAGATTGCATGAATCCCCTAAACCAGTGAAACAAAATTATTATTTCTTTGGAGGCTCATCAGAGCCGTAGCTCTTCCTCTAACACACGGCAGGAGCCGAGTGTATAAATCATCCACTTCGTGCATTGATTCTATGAAGTTTCAGTTAACTTGCAACTTTCTGGGAACCTGCATAATTACTTATGTGAATATCTCGCGAACAGGGAACAATAATATTCAATGAAATCAACAAATCTAGCCCGTATGTGAAAAAAACTCTAATTTTTGGTATAGCACGCGTGAAAAAAGGGGGTGCTCTAGATGGGTAGGGGGAAAAAGACCCCTCCTACCCCCCTAATGTGAAGATTAGACGAATAAATAGTGAAGATTGGGCGATGATTATGTGAATCTCTGATGAAGGGGAGAAGAAAAAGTAGTGAAGGGGCCGCCCCAAATCCCTTCTACTATACTGCCTTGACTGAATACGCATAGTCTTACTCTCGATTTCCATACTGTGCATCCTTAGTGGCTTACTTCTTAAGACCTACACGGGTCCGGAAGGATTCCCAAAGGATAGCCTGAACCTGACGCGGTTCTAGTCCCTCACGCTTTGCGAGCTTCTTGATTGCGCTTGATATGGTCCGGTATCTCTTCGGCGTCACGGATAGCTTCTGATGGAGTGTAGTTCGTGAACCGACTGCTAGGCCGAGCATATGTCGATCAATCGTAACCGCGTTCTCATTCCACATACCCGCAAGGTTCATCGCGAACGACGTTGTCTTTAGCCCGTTCCCTATGTGCTCGGGATTGCCCGTTGCCAGTATCAGGAACGCCTTGCGCACGTTGTTACCGTAGGTAGAGCAGGTCACTTGCTCGGAGTCCGTCACGCCACTGCTGTGGGCTTCTAACACGGTCCGCGCATCCTTGAGGTTCTGGATCCAACTGCAGGCCGGAGACAGGCAGGAGACTACGCTAGCCACGATGAGCTTAGGTAGGTCAAATTCCCTTGACCAGTTCTCGCAAATTTGCTCACCGATACCGTACCAGATGGCACCGTCGAGACGGTCCTGATCGGTAGCGGTTTTGAGTACGTAGGACAGCTTCCGGTATATAGCGGTTTCGCTGTTGAGCGTGTCTTTCATGGCCTGCAGTTTCTTGTCAGTCGTTTCCATAGTGGTGATGTAGTCTTAAAGGTTGGATGGGATTACTGAGCTATATAGTTCAGAACGGAGTTGGAGATAATCTCCTTAGTGCGGAAGGTTAAGTCAACGATGTCTACTGACTGGAAGGGCTGTAGACCCTTATCGAGAGGCGTGTTGTACCACTCGAGACCGTATGCTTCGCACAAGTCGCGGTACACAGAGCAACGGAAGAACCCGTCCTTATCTTCCATCATATTGATAAAATTCAGCTCGGCTTGCTCTCGGGCGGCGACTTGAAGTGCTTCAGCAAGCTCATCAGGACCCAGTGCGTATATGAAGGCGGCGGTAATCTGTTGGGCAGAAGTAGTCATTATTAAGTACCGTTTTTTTAGTTGGTTTGTCGTCTATCGGTTTACAATCGTCCCAAGTGCTATGCTATATAGCCCAATTATCATCAATGGATTTAGATCTATCGAGATTGCCAAGGTAGCTACAGAGACTGTAAATGTTGAGAGTAGGATCTGAGTTAGTTTCGTTTTCATCGGTTCGGCTTTTTTAGTTGCTGTCTGACCAGAACATAGTGATAAAAGGGACACGGTCAACCGATTCACACAACTTTCATAAACCACCCTTTTTTTTACTCCCACTCCTGTGCCTTGCCATTTTAAGGCTTATCCAACTAAGAAACCCAACTTTTTGTGTGAAGATTGCGTGAAGATATTGTGTGAAGATACCGTGAATTTGTGTGAATATTTGATGAATCCCTTGACATTGTCGATTATGAAGATACGGTGAATTAATGTGAAGATTGTGTGAAGGCCTTGACATTGTCATTTATGAAGATCCGGCGAAAGTGGTAGGGGGCGGGGAAAAAAAGATTTGTGAATTTACGGTGAAACACTTGACATTGTCATTTATGAAGGTCGTGTGAACATTTGGTGAAGGTGTGGCGGGGAAAAAAAGAGAACAAGAAAAAAGAGGGGCGCGAACCCCTCTCTTCCTTTGTGAATGTATTGTGAACTACTTCCTTAGTCGCTTCACCGAGACTTCAAACGTCTCGCCGTGAAGGTCAACCTTTATCGACTGGATCATGCCCTTTTTGTTTTCATACAAGCCCCAATCAAATGCTAGATCCTCTATCAAGTGTAACTCCGCTTCATCTATGGTCTGGCGCGCCTCTAGGTAGGTCGCCCTTTCGAGCCCCCTGTGAATGGCGTTATAGAGAGCCTCGCGGCTTCGTTGGATAGGCGTGGCTTCTGCCCAACGCTTTTCTGATGCGATCACCTCTGGTGATTTTTCGATGATGAAGTCGTGTTGAGAGAGTAGTGTAGCTTCCATTTTGCTGTATGAAGTTTTGGTGGTGATGTCCCTTTTGAACACTAGCAATGTACGGCAGTAGTGTGAAGTACGTGTGAAGAGACCGTGAACGTTGTGTGAATCAGTATTATGAACCTCCCGTGAATTTATGTGAATTTAGTGTGAATCGCTTGACATTGCGGGATCCAGTCCCGACCCGTGTGCGCCCCCGCATGGGCGGGGGGAAAAAAAGATTTGTGAGACCTAGTTGTCTCTAGGAATGCAGAGGATTTTCTCTAGTCTCTTAGATATTGGCTTGTTATACATTATGCTCACTTGCTCTCCGTTCCTCCTGCTAAACTCTAGAGTGCCGTCTCGCCACTCCTTCAACGTCCATCTAAGGTCAGGGCTATACCGCTCCTTAAGCTCCTCGGCTGTCTGCTCAGTCTCAAGGTGCTGAACATCTACGAGTTTAAGGCTACCGTCATCCTTGATGTTGTAACGAGCGACCATCTTAGTGTACTGTGCGACCATTTTAGTGTGTCTCATCTTAGTCTCCGAAGTAGTTTTCCGAGTAGCGGATGACCCAGCAATTTGGCGTGCGAAGCGCACTCATTACGACCGCATCACCCTCAAGACTGTCTGTGACCTTGACTGTCTCACTATCCCGCTCCACCTCGAACCGCTCAGGGTCGAAGTCACTAAGTAGGTCCAGCGCGTTCTGAACGTCTCTCATTTCTCCTATTCTAGTCATAATGTTGCCCTCCGGCGTTGTTGTTTTGAACTGGCACTAATATATATAGACTGCAACTAATATGTTGTGAAGAGAGTGTGAAGAAATAAAATGTCAACTTCACGTTATCTTCATTAGGATGCTAAATCTCAGCACCATAATATTGGGACAGATCAAACAACAACACGCCTCAACGGCGGGAAAAAAAAGAGAAAAAAAATGATCAAAGAAACTGAATATAACGGTTGGACAAACCACGAGACTTGGTTGGTGAACCTGCACTTTGGGAATGCCCTCAGGAAGCACTCTGACTCTCTTGTAGGAGAAGGGTATACTAATAGCGTAACTGCTGACGAGTGCCGAGAGTACGTCATGGAAATTGGTTTCGATGAGGCTGTCGATGCCTCCGTCAACTACTTCGCCTATGACGCTATATCGTCGTTCATGAGTCGAGTGGACTGGAACGAAATAGCCGAACACGCTAACGAGGTCTAGATATGGGTATCGTTGAGCGAGTTAACGGAACTTTTGTACCAGTAGAGGAAATGATCCTTGAACTGGAAGAAATGATGGACACATTCTAACCGAGAAAAAAAAGATGAAACGAGTAACCTATCACCTGTACTCACAAAGTGTGGAAACGAGATTCCAGTTTCAAGAGTATGCAACAATCGACCTGCCAGTAGGCGGGTTCCTGTTCGACACGGAAATCACTTCCATCGAAGATGCACCAGAACGCCTGACGTACCAAAAAGATGGGCGTTCCTACCTAGCTATGCGGTCAGACCTGCTGACAAATACAGTCGTACTTGACTATGAAGAGATCGACGATGTGGAGATGAGCATTGATACGAGCGATGCTCCAGACTTCTGCAACTGCTACGTGGAAGCATTCACATACAAGGGCAGACCTGCCACAGAAGACGAAGTGGACGCTCTGAATGATGATGACCAATTTGTCTATGATCAAGTAATCTCTCACCTATACTAGGAGGAAAAAAATGAGATTCGAATTGAAGTTTAAGGAGACACAGCACCCGTTCGGGATCCAAGCGATCCACCGTTTCGACAACGGCTACGGAGTGTCTGTAATACGCAACAACCTTTCAATGGGAGCAACGCTCGGATTGTTCGAGATCGCCCTACTAAACAAGGGTGATGACATCCAGTACGATCAGCAACCAATTCCTGCCGGAGTGCTAGGTTGCCTGAAAATGCACGAAGTGCAGGACATTATGTCTGACATCAACGACTTAACACCAGAGGAAAAATGAACCAGTTAAAGAAAATCGGTCTTCACACAACATTCACGGTAGCTATTATAGCATTTGTCATAGGGATTGCCTATATTAGTTTTGAGATCGGGAGGATGGTAGGAGACGGTGAGGGTTGGCGAGAAGCCACAGAAGCCACCAACCTGCCCTCGGTATCAGAAATCAACAACCTAGCGAGCGTCTGCTCGCAACTATAAACGGAGAAAAAAGTGAATAACGAAGTAAGAACCAACATCGACGAAGTAGAAGCCCTACAGGTAGCCACAGTCCTAGCCAAACTGGTTGGAGCAATGAGCGTGGTTACAGAGGGGGATCGCATCGGCGAGACTCTACTTGACATCACAGGGGAAGCAAAGGATGCGCTCCTTCATGTATTCAACTACAACACAGAGGAGGTAGTAAAATGAACGCAGAATCATCAGCAAAATTAGACCAGATACGAGAACTCTTAAATGAGATCACCCCACTAGCTACGTGGGAGAACGGTGCGGTGATCAGCATCGACAGTCTGGAAACACTAGAGCTAGCCCAGTCAATCCTGAACGATGAACCAGAGGGTGACCTTTTAGATTTATTGGACGGAGATGAAACATTCACGACCTAACAACGTAGAGGCTCTACGTAGACTTTTTAACAATTTCCAACTAGAGGAAGAAACAATGCTTGAAAGAAAACCAACAAAAACCATTGCACAGATCCAAGCGGATCTAGCAAAGCCCTACCCCTCGCGGGAAAAAAGCAAAAGAATGGGTGGCAACACCATCAACTTCATTCCTTGGTATGAATGCGTCAGTATCGCCAACGCCGTCACAGACGGGCAATGGGAGTACCGAATCGTCAAGAGCGGACACTCTGAGGTGTCAAAGAAGTTTGAAATGGTCGTTGAAGTGACTATACACGCATCTGATGGTAGCTTCAGCCGACAGGGTACTGGGTCTGAGGATTCATCCACGGACAACTACGGAGACTACCAGTCGATCGCAGAATCCATGGCCCTGCGTAGGGCCTTTACCAAGTTTCAGCTTGGTGTCTATATGTACCGTAAATAGGAGGGAAAAAAAGATGTCAAAGATCAGAGACGAACCGACCATTAAACTAGGCCTGTGCGATGCGCTCCAGCTAATGAGGAACGTGAGGGTTTTCACCGACCCCGAAGCCGAGATGCGTCTTACACAAAGACCTGATGGATACTGGATGATTGAGGTCCTCAATGACTCATACGTTTGGATAGACTCCACGGAAATTGTGCTTGAGATAGCAGTAAACGCCAATTCAATGACACTACCTGATTTATTTTAACCACTATGAGAATATCAACCTATTACACAACCATTCCGAGCTACATTCGTCAGACTAAAGACCTGAAGCCACAGGCGAAGCTCATCTTCGGAGACATTGCCAACCTTGCGCAGAAAGAAGGCTTCTGCTACGCTAGTAATGCGTATATTGCAGGTCTAGCAAATCTAGACATTAGACAGGTCTCTCGGTACGTATCTGAACTCGTTAATGCGGGGTACATTGAGCGGGAAATCAAGGATGACGGAACGACCCGTTGGCTACGCATTCTACCCCCACCAGTTGTGACTACCCCCGACAATGAAGACGTGGGACCCACGACAACCATGACTAGGGACCCCCGACAGTCATGTCTAGATAATAACAAAACTAAAAACAAAGAGAATAATAAAGATGTTTCTTTTCTTGACTTGGTCACTGACTACTTTGTTCATCGTGGCGTATCCCCGATTGATGCAGAAGATATGGCACACGGATTCCTAGCGTGGCACGAAGAGAACGACACCACCTATACAGGGGTAACGCCAACGAAGTTTAAAGCTCGTGCTAACACTTGGTATCAGAATGCTAAGAAGTTTAACAAGATTCAGGTTGAAGCCAAGGTGCTGACCAAGGAAGAGTTTGCAGACTTTATGCGGTTGACCAAACAGCAGAACAAAATGATTGACGCTGACGAGTGGGAACTAAGGAACGACCATTGGCATTACACACCAAAAGCTAAATAAGCAGGTAAATAAGCATTATGTATACAGACATCACAGAACACATCGGTTGCACTCAGGCGGAATACTTCGCAATGGACGGTATCAGCAACTCAGACGTTAACCTCTTCCAACGCTCACCGTACTTGTACAAGGCTAAACTGGAGGGGATGTACTCTAACCCAGTATCAGATCCTATGCGAATGGGTTCAGCCTTTGACTGCTTGCTACTGGAGCCACACTTGTGGGCTGACCAGTATGTGGTTACTCCGCTCGGTATGGATACGCCAACAACATCCAAGCAGGTCGGCTTGGTAAAGGCTATGCGCTCTGGTTTGGATATGCAGGAGTGCTTCACACTAGCGGGCTACGCTCGCCCTGACCCAAAGACCTTCCATAAGCTGAAGCCGTATGTAGACTTTCTTGCTGAGGTTGGCTCTAGAACGACGATCTCCGCAGATGAGTACTCTACGTTGGAAAATATGTTAGACTCCGTTAGGGACAATCCTGTGGCTTCTCAGAGCCTGTCAGAGACTACCAAGCAGATCGTTTACACGGCAGTCCACGAAGAAACCGGATTAACCGTTAAAGGAATGCTTGATATGGTAGGCACTAAAGAAGCATTCGTGTGCGACCTCAAGACAACGGGTGAGGAAGTCAGTAGATTCCCACGTAAGATATGGAATTACAACTACGACAGGCAGATAGCCCATTACGCATCTCTTGCAGGTGTCGAGTGCTGTCGGTTTATCGCTGTGGAACGTGGTCACCTAAACGAGTGTGACGTATTCGAGTTGCACATAGACCGCGTGGAGTCAGGAAGGGAAAAAATGAATCAGGCTTTACTTGACATCCACGCATCTAGTCAGGATGGCTTTAAGCACCGTCCACATTTCTACACAACTAAATGGAAACTAATATGAGCGCAAAAAACAAAGTGCGTGGCAACGTAGCTGAGACGTACATCGTCAAGATGGCTGAGGAATACGGGGTAGACGCACAGCGGGCGTGGGCATCGGATGGTAGGTCGATGGGCTTATGCTACAAAGACGATGGAACCATTGGTCCATACCGTTGGCAGAGTAAACGCTTCATGTTCAAGAACGTAGTGAAGTGGTTTGTCAAGAACTGCATAGACTACTTGCAAGGCGATCAGGAGCTAATAACATTCTACATCGACCGCTCCAAGGGCAGACCAAGACAGGTGTACACGATTATGGAACTAGAAGAGTTTTTCAAATTACTAAAGAAAGCAGAGGAAAAAGATGAGTGCTAAAAAAGCAGACCTTGTATCAGCGATACTTGACCACCTAATTGATGCAGTACCGGAAGTGCAGAATACAGCAAAAGAAGCCTGTGAGTTTTGGGAAGATTACCTAGACCGCACAGACTATGACCTCAACACGAAGCAGAATACTGGATGGACTCCAAGTGAGCAAGCAACCTACTGGACTGGCGTTGCTGAGGGTCTTAGCCTACTAGCGAGTTACAACTCTCGCAAGATAGCATTACTACTGAATAAGAAACAACTAGAGGCAATCAATGAGATCATTCAACAGGTGGGATAGGGCAAGCCGATGGGCAGGAAAGAAGGTCACCCCTAAGGGGAAAAAAGGCTTTGCAGTAAACTGGAGCGATACGGAAGAGGTGTCAAATTTTATACTTGCGTTTCAGGAATTTCACCGCCTGTACTGCTCTGAGATTGGAATCGATATACAAGACCTGATTGGCCCACTGCGGGTGCAGGAAATTGTTGACGCTAGACACGTAGCAATGGTAGCAATCCGCAGACAGGGTGCAACTTTACAGGAGACAGCCCGTATATTCGGAAGAGTTAATCACACAACAGTCCTCCACGCCGAACAGCGTGTGAGGGAGCAAATCGAACTGTATGGGCAGGGTAGTCACCTGTCTGACCTTTTAAACACAGCACTAGAAGTCTATGTACTCCAATAATGAACGCGCACTACTAGGTGCGATCCTTAATGACCCTGATGTCTTCATTGATGTTATCGGTATCGTGACCCCTGATTCCTTCAGGGTAGCGGACAATAAACTGGTCTTCAAGACAATGGTGGAGCTATTTGATGCCTCCATCCCTATCGACTACGTAACTGTATCGGACAGAGCGTCTAAGGCTCCTGACTCTAAGGGTATCGTAACCTACTGCGCTGACCTAGTGGGTAGTGAGTTTGGCACGAACGCTGTACACTATGCCAGTCTCATTAACAGGGATGACAAGTGGCACAAGCTCAACACAGCAGGTCGTGAGATCATCACGATAGCTGACGAGCAGACCGACAGCGTAGAGTCAGCCATTGACGAAGCTGAGAGCCTCATCTTCAACATTGCTACGGAGGGGAAAAAAGAAACAGGCGGATACATCTCCTCGCTCCTGAAGCCCGCCTTAGATGAATTGGAAATGGCTCGTGCATCCGATGGTGGCATCATTGGCATCTCATCAGGATTCTATCAGGTGGACAGCATCACGGCAGGGTTTAAGAATACAGACCTAACGATTGTCGCGGCTCGCCCAGCTATGGGTAAGTCAGCATTCGCAATGCAGGTAGCTCTGAACTCAGCCAAAGCAGGAAAAAAATCCGCATTCTTCTCACTAGAGATGGGCGGAACGCAACTCGTTCAGCGTCTACTCACGCAGGTTGCTGACGTTGATCCACAGAGAGCAAGAAGGGGATTTACAGATGATGAAGACTGGAGCAGGCTGACACGGGCGGCAGGAATGTTAGACGCACTACCCCTGTACATTGACGATGATTTCTCAATGACACCTACTGAGCTTCGCGCCAAGTGTCGCAGACTCAAGATGAAGGGCGGACTAGACTTCGTGGTCGTGGATTACCTCCAGCTTATGACAGTCAACGGCGAGACATCCAGAGAGCGTGAGGTTGCTAAGATCAGCCGTAGCCTCAAGGGACTAGCAAAGGAACTGGATATCCCAGTAGTGGCTCTAGCACAGCTTAACAGGGGCGTTGAGAGTCGCGGAGCTAACGCACGACCCATGCTTTCAGATTTACGAGAGTCTGGTGCGATCGAACAGGATGCAGATAATGTCATGTTTATCCATAGACCCGAATACTACGGCGTTACGATGGACCATGACACAGGCAGAAACCTCGCCAACATCGGTGAGGTCATTGTGGCGAAGCAGAGAAGCGGCCCAACAGGAACGGCAGAACTCTACTTCAAGGATGGTAAATTTTCTAATCTAGACAGAACGGTGCAGGTATGAAATTAGCAATATGCATCCCCATCTGGGGAAGGGACGATTTAACTCAGCAGGTACTGGATTACTACCGAGACTTGCGTGAGGAATTTGGATTTAAGATCATCGTAGGGCTATCAGAAATGGTAGCCTTTGATCTTTCTGATTGTTACGTAGTGTTCTCCGAGAATGCTCCATTGTCTGCCAAGTTTAACAACATCTTCGAAGCGGTTCCGCGTGACTACGAAGGTGCGATGATCATAGGGTCAGACAACCTCATCCACCCTGAGTATTTCCGTTGGGTAGCGGGGAAAAAACCCGTGTTCAGCGAGCTAGGCAGATGCTTCTACTTTGAGCAAGCCACGGGCGAAATGCTACTCCACTACAGGGCTGTACTGGGAGCGGGAAAATACCTGTCTCGAAAGGTGCTAATGCGTTGCGACTACCGCCCCTATGAGGAGAACCTGAATAGGAACGTGGATGGTGGTCCTAAACGCTTTGTGGCGGATGGTGAGTGCGTACACCTGACAGGGCAGAACTGGGCTATAGATATTAAAACGCCCGAAGAGAATATGTGGAGCTTCGACCACATCAAGAGGAAGTACAAAAACACCGAAAACGCCAAAGCCGAAGATGTGTTTAATACCTTCGACCTTGACGTTAATAGTTGGTTACTTGGAGGGGATTAGTCCTTGCTTCTTTGGATTAGCAACGCTAGATGAGTTCCTAGACCTGCTGATCTTACCACAGCCACCACATCTAAATGTTGGGTACTGCTGTGTCTGAGTCATATAGAACTTACCAGTGGGTGTAACATCACCACTTGAGCATACTGGGCAGACTATCTCCTCTTTGGAGAAGGCTCCCAAGTTCGGGTGGTGATGATCCCATGAACGGAGGATCTTGTAAACACGCTCAAGCTCTAGAACGTCTACATCATTGTAGTCCTGCATATTTTGCAGAGCCTCAGCGTCTCCCTGAAGACACTTCTCCCACATCCCAAACCCTTCGTGGCTTAGTTTACCCTCGCCACCAGTAACCTTACTAATGTAGTCCAGTCTATTGCTGGCAAAGGAGAACTTACGCTTCGCTATCTTCAGCGTGTCGATACTGCGGTAAGGTGAAGGCTCAGGAAGCCCAAGTAGTAGGAAGCGAGTGTTCATACGCTTTACGTCGAACTTGTCACCGTTATGTGCAACAACAATATCTGCCTCGTCAAACAGTTGCCACAGCTCCTCTACGACATCGAAGTCATCTCTAGGGGCAGATGGGTCTACGCTCGCGTTCATCATTGTAGGGCTATCTAGCCACTTCGCTGACCACGTTAGCACAGTCCACGACTGCTTCAGTTGATTCGTGCTGATAAACTTAGGATACAAGTTCCAGACATAAGCCTCCATAGGGGCAGTCTCAATGTCGAACACCAGCACCTTAGCATCATTCAAGGGTAGATCCCTAAAAGGCTTTAGGTAGTCAGCCACCGTGGACTTAGCCACGTTAAGCCTCTTACCTATCTTCCTAACACTCAAACCTTTCTTGAACAGATCATACGCCTCTTCTTGCCAAGTCATATTATAAACTCCAACGCCGATCCGCGCTATATATGTCTACGTGCGTGAACGTCTTATACCGACCAACTCCACCAATGTTCAGATCCTCTGCATAATCTGCAACCTTAGTTGGGTACGTGTTAGGAGTCCATATGTCTGCCGCCATTCCAAGTAGGTGCTTGGATCTGGGCGCACCACCTATGGATAGGTTATACGAATGGGTCCTGTACGCTGAGTTAATAAACAACGGACCCCCAAACTTGAGACGCATAGCCTCAAGCAGGGGGATCAACGCTGGATGTATAAGCACAATGTCGCTTCCGTCATTACAAGCAAACTCCCCAAGGGTGAAGTTAGCAGAGACGTTGTAGTCCCTACCAAGCTCCATCAGGGAGTAAACCTGAAGATCAGATATTGATGCGTTACGGAAGACTGGGAAGCAAGTCATCCTACCCGTCAGAAGGTTGAGACAAATCAGCCCTAGCATTCTTGCGGAAGAAGGCGGCTACAACAGCACCCAATGCAAGAATAGCCTCGCCAACTTGCAGACCATCGGCGGCTGAAATGAACTCTCCTAGGTTGATGTCAAGCCCCAATAGGCTGACCAAAACGAAGCCGAGTATAGACACGGCTACCGAGATGATTGTTCGTGAACGGAAGATTGTCTTCTTCTTCCATTCCTGTAGTTTCTCATTCATAATATAGTCCTTTATTTGTTGACCGTCATTGGGAAGCTCTAGATCAGGGTCCTGAGTAGGCAACTCCTGTGGCGGTATTGGCTTGATAGGTTCCATAGAAAAAAAAGGGCAAAGCACCCACGCAGAGGGATCGGTGGGTTGTGGGTACTTCGTTGCCCTATATTTGTGCGCCCCTCAACGCGGTAGGCTTATACAGCCTCGGTAGTTAGTTGCATAAGTGCGCCCTCCTGATTGATGTCAATGCCATCAATGAAGTCCATCACTTCCTCTGTCATACGGTAAGGCTCAACTTCGTACTCCGTATCCACCAAGAACTTAGAAAAGGCTTCTAGTGCCTCTCTGCCGTTGTCTGGGTCGAACTGGAACGACTGAACATCACCCTCAGGTGACTTCTGTACCTTTACGCCCTCAAAGTCATCCTCGTAGTCACCAGCCCATCCTATGATCTCATCATAAGGGGTTGAGAACCGCTTCTTATTGATGCGTATAAACTTACGCCCTTGACCCTTGGTTGAATTAGCGGCACTTAGACTCGCCACGATACCAAAGATCTCCTTTCCTGTAAACTTCATTTGTGATCCCTCACTTTAGCTAGAACAATGCGTGAATATAGGATATTCATCCTGTAAAAAAACTGTGGTGTTGACAAGTTTCCTAGTCCCAGAATGGACTATTCTCTATGTCATATGCACCCGCTTCAGCATCTGTTAGCGTCGCCAAGTGTGCTTCAATCATGTTTGATTTTTTCCTGATAACATCAATCTCGGAAAATATAGCATCACTAGGGTTTTCCCTTGCGGCGTTCATCTGCTTCCACAAAGGAGCTATTGCGTCTATGCGTCTACGGGCTTCGGCTTTTACTTCCGCTATCTTTTTATCGGCATGGTCGAAGAACGGAACGTGAGCATCAAGTACCGATTGAACGGTGGATCGCTGGGATTCGTCTACGTCGATGGTAAGGGCGCGGGAATGTCCTTTCTGAACCTTGCCGTCGATGATTCGGCGGGTAGTCATCCCGAACGCGGCGGGAAGCCCTGCGGCTTTCAACTCTGCCGAAATCGAATTGCTGAATGTCTTGTCGGTTTCTAAGTATATCATGTTATCATGTTATTATGAGTATTCTATAAATGCGTTAACAACCAAAACAATTTCGCTCCCCGTTCTTTCTACGGCGATTTGAACCGTATCGCCAGCGGCCGCGCCGGTCATCAAACTCGAAATGTCAAATTTTGACAAATCGTATGTTGCGCCCGGCGTGTACCATGTGCTTGATGTAAGCGTGTTTAGGCTCCCGCCTGCCTCGAAGTCTTCTCCTGCTGACGCGAAATTTACCGTTATTCTTAGTTCGCCTTCAGTGGCATTCCCCGACGATAACCATATATATGCGCTGTCGATACTTGTAAGACCGCTCGGCAAGGTAGTGTTTCCAAGGACAAAATAGCCAGTGCCTAACATCCACGCGGCCGCCCCCGCTTCGGTTGCGGAGGCATAACCGAGAGTGCCGAGCATTTGATTGTCAGAAGAATTGTATGAGTGAACCATCGGAACGACCAAAATACCTCCTCCGCCACCACCTGCATCCGCCCATTTAACGCCTGATGCTTCAGCCGAGTCTGCGGTTAATACTTGATCATTCGTGCCAACGGCAACGCGACCGAGAGCAGAAGCACCGCGCACCAGAAGATCACCCTTCGTTGTTGCGGTAGCATTGGGATCGGCTACGGCAGACGTGGCCCCGCCTGTAATCTTTACCAGCCCAGAGTACGCAGAAACATCTGCTTCCAAACCGCCACGCTCATGAGCTATCGTCCCACTACCAACATCAGCACCCGCAATGGTAATCGTATTACTGGCTGTATTGATCGTCTTGTTGGTCAGCGTCTGTGTGCCACTGTCAGTGTACGCCTTAACGCTTTGCTGGGTAGGGACTTTTGTAGCGCTGTCTGACGTTAGATCATCTTCATCTACTACCCACGTATTTCCTGACACATCAGCGTCAGTGTTCATTGTGGCACCAGCCGCGTTCACGTTTGTTGCGTCTGTTACGTCAGCTAAAGCCTCAACTCCGTCTAGTTTACTGTGGTCAGCATCAGTAAAGGCGTTTGTATTAGCGTTGGACTCGTAAAGCGTCTTGATCTCTGAGGCACCAAGGGCTGCGGTAGTCTGTAGTTTACCGTCTGTGCCGATGATTTTTATGTCTCCACCGTCAATGACAACAGAATACCCTGCACCTAGACTCAAGTCTTTTGGGATAACCCTACGCGCCGTACCTCCGCTTGGAGTGTGATACAGGTTTACTGTACGCGCAACTGAGTCCGTATTAACTAACGTGATTGTAGTCGCCGCATCTGTGGATGCAGAAGTGTACAGGTCGCCAATCGTTGCAGCAAGTTGACCGTCAGCAAGATTTTTTAATGTGGTGCCACCTGTGATACCGCTAATGTGGTAGTCAACAACCGTTGCCGCGCTTGCGTCGCCTTGTAGTTTATCTCCGTTCTCAAGTACAAACATAAGTTAAAATATGATTGAGTAGACAAGGGCTGTGCCAGCGTCTACATAGTTCCCTAGGTCACTGACCTGTGATTCAGTAATAGTTAAAGCACCCTCGTGGGCGGTAACAGCCGTTTCGCCAACAGTAGTCACATTGGATGATCCGCTCCACGTAGATAACGCCGTGTTCTCTACGTTACCCAAGCCTACTTGGGTAGCAGTAACGCTGTGTGGGTTTGCCGTACTTCCAGCGTGAGAAGAAAGAGTAGCCGCACTTGCTATGTCTGCCTCGGCTAATGTGTTGTTAATCCACGCTGAACCGTTCCATTTCAGCAACTCGCCTGATGCGATGGATGTAATTGTAACATCCGTGATCGAAGCGATCGAGGCCACTGACGTGAGGTATGACCCAAGGTCCGAGATCTGACTTTCAGTGATAGAAAGCGCAGCCTCATGCTGAGTAACATTACTCTCTGCTACGCGAGCATCTGCCCACGTGCCACTCGTTACGTCAGACGTTGCGTGAACATGAGACGCGGCGGCTATGCCTGCCTCCGCTAGGGTGTTATTGATCCAAGCAGAACCACTCCATTTGAGTATTTCGCCAGAAGCAACAGCTGTAATAGTAGCGTCTGATAAATCAGAAAGAGGCTCTCCTGTAATACCCGTTATGTAGGACTGAAGATCGCTAATCTGAGACTCTGTAATAGAGAGAGCGGACTCATGCTGCGTAACACTTGACTGGGAGATACGAGCGTCAGCAAAGGTGCCACTAAGGATATCACCAGCTGCCAATGCCCGCTGCTCATTGCCAGAAGCCCCGCCAATAAATACGTGTGTATTCGTCAGGTTGGGGATGTCGTTAGCACGACCAGATCCAGATACAATGATAATACCGTTGCTGTCAGCGCGAGCGACTTTGCCAATGTTTTGTACCGCATCAGCACTAGACGTTGGGCGTGTGCTTGTAAGCGCACCAGCAGTTGACGAGAGATAGAGAACGTCACCAACGTTGTAAGAGCTTGTGTCTACTCCCGCAAGCTCTCCATAAACCGTTACCTCTCCATCGCTGTTGTTTGCAATCGCGCCAGCTGCAAGCCCGATAGCAGGGTACTTACCGCTTGCATCAGCATCAGCAAGGTCAATCAGGATCTTGTTGCCACTGTGACCGCTAATATAAACCGCTGCGCCCTTTAGAATTGTGGAGCCAGTAGTGTTGCGTACCTCAAGCGTAACAGAATTGGCATCTGCTACCGTTGTCGGTGACACATAGGAGAAAACACCAGTGCCGCTGTCGTAGGAAAGCTCAGATGAGTCGGTTGTCGTCAGGCTAATCGCAGAGCGCGAGCGGGCATTGGTGAAGTACTGATTGGTCGCACCCTCAGTGAGGTCATCAGTGTCCTTGCCACTAAATGCAGTGTCAAATCTGCCGCTTGTGTAGTAGAGGTTCGTTCCCTCACCAACATCGCTTGTCGTGAGCGACACAGTGCCCGTATATCCATTGACAGACGTTACTGCATCAGCAGGGGTCTGAAGCTCAGTGTAGTCCGCCATTGTGCCAGCCGAACCACCGTTATGAATGTAGCTCTTGCTTTCATCCGTGCGGACTACAACGTCACCCTCTTGGGCTGTTAGCGCAAGCTGTGCAGACTGACTGCTAACAACAAAAACCTCAGAGAGTGCAATAGCAGGGAGCTGAGATGACGGAACCTTGCCAGACCCATCCAAACTTGCTACGCCATTGGCAGATGCCTTGTCGCTAATTTGTGACGAGGTGATAGAGAGCGCGTCTTCATGTTGCGTTACGCTGCTCTCAGAAATGCGTGCATCAGCAAGCGTTCCGCTTGTAATATCTGAGGCTGTGGTATTAGAGTTCAGTAGCGTCGATATAGATGATAATCCTGTACCGCCATTAGCAGCAGAGAGAACCGTACCGCTCCAATCAGCATTATTTATAGCAAGCGTACCACCTAGCGTAATCGTACCAGATGTGGTAATCGTGCCACCAGTAAGCGTTAATCCATTTACCGATCCAGATGTGGCAACAGAGGTCACGGTGCCTGTGCTGGTTGAATACCCTGCGGTAGAGTGATCTCCCCAACCGTAAGCGGTGTCCCATGTGCCTATATCGGCCGTGGTCACACCGTAAACATCGGAGGCAACAAACACAGGGTCTGATTCTGTATAGGAAGTTAGGTAGCCCTCCGTGGAATGATCGCCCCAACCATATGCGGTGTTCCAGTTTGTAGAACTATCCGTAAAGTCTGTTACGTCAGCAATTACGTGTGTATGGGAGCCGATGTTGCCAGAGGCTAGTGTGCCTGTAACATCTGTTGACAGGTCTATCTGTCCAAGTGTAATAACTTGACCAGAAATTGTCAGGTAATCATACGAGCCAGCAAGCGTTACATTAGTATTGCTTTCAATCACACTGATGACATCGGTGGACCCAATGAGGTTGGCTACCGTAATCTTCTTCGATATGGGGGTGCCAGACGGGTCATCTACCGTCAGTATCAAGTCTTCCGCTGCAACAGATACAGCAGTCGCAATCGCGCTGTCAGTCCATTTATACGCCATCGAATATCATCCTGTTTCCGTTCTCAAATAGCATTATCTCCCCGTCCTCAAAAAACATGATCTGGTCCAGAATCTCCGTGCTAAAGTTCAAGCAGTATTTTCCGTAGTACAGCCCAAGAGATGAGCCAGAGCCATAAAGCGACATCGTGTACGCAGAGGAGTACGTGCCAAGCGCAAGAGATGAGGAATACAAGTCTGCGGTGTAACCAGAGGACATGACCCCCATTCCGTAGTTCGATCTATACTCACTGCAATCTGACATTTATGATGTTGCCGTAGGGATGGGGACAACGTAAACCATGATTTTGTCGGCTGTATTTTTATTAGGTAGAACCCTTATGGGTGTACCAGCAGGGTTGGCAATTACGATCAGTTCATACCAGTCACCAGAGGTGACAAGCCCCCAGTCTGTAGTAATGGTGATGTCTGTGGCGGCAACAGCACCAGCACCTGACCCAATCACTACATCAACCCCCGCCTCACTCCTTGCGTAAGCGTATAGCGTCAAGCCAGACGTAGATTGAGTTGTGGACGTAATATCCACTTCAATCGCCTCACCAGCCCCAATAACGTGTTTATCTACTTTGTTTATAGCCATGATGATAATATAGTAATAAAATGTTTCATTGTCAAGACCCTTTTCATAAAAAGTTCATATTTATTTTATGCAACGACCACCGTAGTCCAGCTACCCCAAGTGCCAAATGCGGTGATCTGCCCATCCGTAACTGTCACTGTTCGTTGCCTGTACTCGGTTTGTGTGCCACCGTCTACTGTCTGGAACTCCGTGTCCTTAAATGTGTCTGTTGCCCCGTCATCTTCCCATAAGAAGTTGCCACCAGAGAGGGCGTAGGCATCACCAGCGGCTGATTCATAGGCGAACGACCCTGACTTGGCTCCCGAAACGCTTCCCGCAGTCTGTGACGAGAATGAATTGATGACCATCTCGGAAATGGCAGTCTCAGATGTCACCCCAGTACCTCCCCTTGCCACCGCGAGTGTTCCAGAGGTGATGTCGGTGGCTGAGTGGTTATGAGTGCCGATATAGGCAGACGTAATGGCTGTGCCTTGCCACGTTCCTGAGGTAATTGTTCCAGTAGATGTTATCCAAGTGCCAGAGGACACGTTGATTGCACCTGCACTATGCGACAGTCCTGTGCCAAACTCCAGCGTGGCTGGGGCTGTTGCAGGGCTTTCTGGCATATAGACAATCTTATCATCTCCAGCATTAAGGAGGTTAGAGAAGCCCGTTAGCATTGCACTATAAGCCTGAACATCCACCCCTACCTCGACATTCAGAGATTGTTGCGTGACATTAGAGTTAAGTAGCGTAGATAGTGATGTTAGCCCAGTGCCTCCATTGGCAACAGGCAGTGTTCCTGTGACATCTGCCGTTAAGGATACGCTGGCATAGAGGTTACCGCCAGATATGGTTACATTAGACCCTAGCTCCACCACGGAAGCTCCAGAGGCAGGAGTCTGTGGCATATAAACCAGTTTGTCATCACCAGAGTTGACCATATTTGCAAAACTGGTCAGCATCGTCGATGATGCCTGATACCCAGCAGTGCTATGGTCCCCCCAACCGTATGCCGTATTCCAAGTAGCGGATGACGATATGTAGGCATCGGCGATAGCTGAACCCCACCACGTACCCGAAGTGATCGTTCCCACCGTCCCAATGTCAGCACTAACGCTGTTAAGGTGGGTGCTAACATAATCCCCAGACCCTGCGTCATAATAGAGTAGGTGCTTATCAGCCGGAGTACCCGATACGTCAGTTAGGCTTAATACGCTCTCCGAGGTTATGCCTGTGATATACCCAGAGTCATTGGTAAACACCGAAATGTTATCACCAGATGAGGCATACCCAGAACTTGCGTGATTTCCCCATCCGTAGGCGGTGTTCCAACTTGACGAACTGGCAATATAGGCATCAGCAATAGCCG
>Ga0257115_1000422_pt1 | contig 39285 bp, 37 predicted proteins | sample SI112_100mmetaG_FD_194465 | JGI IMG/M metagenome (GOLD analysis project Ga0257115, IMG submission 194465) | Marine microbial communities from Saanich Inlet, British Columbia, Canada - SI112_100m | ecosystem: Environmental > Aquatic > Marine > Inlet | place: Canada: British Columbia | collected...
ATCAAACACTATATATAAGAAATCAATAGGGTATATTTACCTTTCTAATTTAGGTTAAATTTAAGTTTATGTATAAGAATATTTTACTATGGTTGGTCCTTGGAAGTGTACTTGCCTCGCTTTTTGGACAGTTTAATGTAACTGATGAAACAAATGAGATGAGCTACTCTCAGTTTATTCAAAATGTGAAGCAAGGAAACGTCTCAAACGTTAAGATTGCTGGAAGCAACATCAGCGGCGTGACCTCACTTGGTGAAAGGTTCGAAACCTACAGCCCTGGCGACCTTGGACTGATGGGTGACTTATTAAATAATGGTGTTTCAGTTGTGGCGACACCTCCTGCAAAAGAAAGCTTTGTTAAACAATTAATCATTTCTTTAGCGCCTATCCTTCTTCTAATTGGTGTCATTATGTATACGATGCGTGGTGCTGGAGGAGCAATGGGTGGAAAAAACCCAATGTCTTTCGGTAAGTCAAAAGCGCGATTAATCACCAAGGACGAGTCTCACATTACCTTTGAAGACGTTGCTGGCGTCGACGAAGCCAAAGAAGAAGTGGGAGAGCTTGTTGATTTTCTATCTGACCCTAGTAAGTTCACTAAAGTGGGCGGCAAGATTCCAAAGGGTGTTCTTATGGTCGGCCCTCCAGGAACCGGTAAAACTTTGCTAGCAAAAGCAGTTGCTGGCGAAGCAGATGTTCCTTTCTTTTTCATTTCTGGATCAGATTTTGTAGAAATGTTTGTGGGTGTTGGTGCTTCACGAGTTAGAGACATGTTTGATCAAGCTAAGAAACACGCTCCCTGCATTATATTTATAGATGAGATTGATGCTGTAGGGCGTCAGCGCGGCGCTGGTATGGGTGGTGGTCATGACGAACGTGAGCAAACACTCAACCAAATGTTAGTTGAAATGGATGGCTTTGAGGGTTCAGAGGGGATTATTGTTGTTGCTGCTACAAACCGTCCTGATGTTCTTGATCCAGCACTTTTAAGACCTGGAAGATTCGACAGAACAGTGACTGTAGGGCTGCCTGACATTAACGGTCGTGATGCGATTTTAAAGGTTCACATGAGAAAACTTCCCATTGCGAAGAATGTCAAGTCAATGGATATCGCTAGAGGAACACCTGGGTTTTCTGGCGCTGACTTAGCAAATCTAGCCAATGAGGCGGCATTGATTGCAGCTAGATTCAGTAAGGATCTCGTTGGAATGAAAGAGTTTGAAAAAGCCAAAGATAAAATTATGATGGGCGCTGAGCGCAAAGGTATGGTGATGGACGCTTCTGAAAAAGAAATGACCGCATACCATGAGGCTGGACACGCTATTGTTGGGCGTTTGATGCCAGAGCATGATCCAGTATATAAGGTTAGTATCATTCCAAGAGGAAGAGCACTCGGTGTTACGATGTTTCTTCCTGAAAAGGACAGTTACAGTATTTCAAAACGCAAACTCAATTCACAGGTCGCCTCTTTATTTGGTGGGCGAATTGCTGAAGAGGTGGTTTATGGTGAGGATGCAGTGACTACGGGAGCAAGTAACGATATTGAGCGTGCTACTGAAATAGCACACAAGATGGTTAAACTGTGGGGTATGTCTAGCGTGATGGGACCAATGGCTTATGGCGAAGACGAGGGAGAAGTCTTCTTGGGGCGTCAAGTCACAAAGCATAAACATATTTCAGATGAAACGTTTACTAAAGTGGATAGTGAAATCCGTAAGATTATCGATACAAATTATTCAACAGCTTTTAAGATCATTGAAGACAATAGAGATATTTTAGATGCAATGGCCGCAGCGCTGGTTGAGTTTGAAACGATTGATACTAATCAAATAGATGATTTGATGGCAAGAGTGCCTATGAGAGAAGCAGCTGAAGTTGTGGATTCTGATGAGGTCTCTTCGGAGCTAGGTACTGGAGGCAAAGATTCAAAGAGTTCAAAATCTGCATCAGATACTAATACTGATGCAGATGGTGGTACTGAGCAGTTTGCATAACCTAAGCTCGCTATGATTGTCTCTCAGCCAATCATTATGGGTGTTCTTAATGTAACACCCGATTCTTTTTCTGACGGCGGGAAGTTTTTGGATGCAAGTTCTGCAATTGACCAAGCAACAACGATGGTCGATGAGGGAGCTGGTATTGTTGATATTGGCGGCGAATCGACCCGACCTGGTGCTAAGGCTGTTAGTGTCCAAGATGAGCTTAATCGAGTCATACCAGTTATTGAAGCTCTAAAAGGAAAAATCAATGTTCCAATCTCCATTGATACCTCTAAACCTGAAGTAATGGAGAGGGCTGTTGGGGCTGGCGCCAGTATCATTAATGACGTCAATGCACTTCGAGCTGATGGTGCATTAGATATGGCAGCAAAACTTAAGACTGATATATGTCTCATGCACATGCAGGGAAGTCCAAGAACGATGCAGAATAACCCTGTCTATGAAGACGTTGTCAAGGATATTAAAGCTTTCTTTAAGGAAAGAATTGAAGCCTGTAAGCTTGCAGGAATAGATCTGAATTCAATTACACTGGACCCTGGATTTGGTTTTGGCAAGAACTTAGGTCATAATATAGCTTTGTTAAAGAACCTCTCAGAGTTTCACGAATTTGGTGTATCCATTCTAGCGGGACTCTCTAGAAAATCAATGATTGGAACCCTTCTGGGCGACAAGGACGTTGATTCAAGAATGATTGGAAGCGTGACAGCAGCATTGATTGCTGTCGAAAATGGAGCTGATATTATAAGAGTTCATGATGTTGCAGAGACGAATGATGCACTCAGAGTCTGGCAACAAATTAAGAATTTTAGGGAGTAGTTTTTTGAGTAATTTTTTTGGAACAGATGGTATCCGCGGTGAAGTTGGCAAGGCGCCGATTACAGCCGACTTTTTATTAAAGGTCGGTTGGGCAGTCGGCTCTGTTTTGAGAGAAAGTGGAAGCGCTAGCGTCATTATTGGAAAAGATACTCGTGTATCAGGTTATTTATTTGAGTCAGCGCTTGAAGCTGGCTTCTTGTCAGCTGGCGTCAACGTAGGCATGCTGGGACCGATGCCTTCTCCCGCTATTGCGTACTTGACGCAAGCATTTGGGGCCACTGCTGGAGTTGTAATCAGTGCGTCTCACAACCCTTACCACGATAATGGAGTCAAGTTTTTTTCATCTAAGGGTGTTAAGCTGAGTGATGACATTCAGGCAGCCATTGAAAAGAAAATTTCGATGCCAATGGTCAGTGTCGATTCAGCATCCATTGGAAAAGCAAAGCGCTATGGACAGGCACTAGGGAGATATATTGAGTTTTGTAAATCGACATTCGACAAATCATGCGACCTATCAAATTTAAAAATTGTTATTGATTGTGCCAATGGTGCTACTTATCATATCGCCGAAGATGTATTTACAGAGCTTGGCGCTTCAGTAACAATAATCAATAATTCACCGGACGGTTACAACATAAACCATGAATGCGGAGCAACTGACACGCTGCATCTTCAGCATGAGGTGATAGAAAATAGTGCTGATCTCGGTATTGCTTTTGATGGCGATGGCGACAGGCTCATTATGGTTGACCATAAAGGTGAAAAAGTTGATGGAGACGAGCTAGTTTTTATCATTGCGAATGCTTGGAAAAAAAGTGGCGAATTAAAGTCAAACACTGTCGTGGGAACCAAGATGACTAACCTAGGGATACGCAATGCACTGTCAGATAACGGAGTAGGCTTTATTGAAGCTGATGTCGGAGATAGGCACGTCATGGACCAATTAATCAAAAACAAAGCCATCCTCGGTGGAGAGGGATCTGGGCATATTATTTGTCTAAATAAGTCAACCTCTGGAGACGCCATCATAGCAGCACTCCAAGTTCTAGAGATTATTGCAAAATCTGGTCAATCGCTTTTCGATCTCAAAAGTAGAATGACTAAATATCCTCAAGTTCTCATCAATATTAAAACTCAAAAGAAGATCAATCTTAGTGATTCTAAATTAATAGAGGTAATTAGATCCGTTGAGTCAAAACTGACTGATACCGGACGTGTTTTAGTGAGAGAGTCGGGAACCGAGTCCCTAGTGCGAGTTATGGTTGAGTGCGCTGAATATGACCTAGCTGAGGAGTCCGCTAAGCATATATCAAAAACAATTCAATCAATGTAATTACAAAGTAATTACGATTTCTTTTTTAGCATAATTTAATATTATGGTTTTCACTTCAATTGAATTAGTAATCATTTCATGCATATTTATCTGGATTGGTTTTGTAAGGACAGGCCTTGGTTTTGGCGGCGCTGTTCTGGGTCTTCCATTATTAATGCTAGTCGGAGGGTCACCAATCGATTGGCTTCCAATTATTGGGATACATTTGATATTTTTCTCAGGTATTGCGCTAGCAAAATCTCTAAAAACTGTTGATTGGGGCTATTTAAAAAAGTCACTTCCATGGATTTTACCTGCTAAGATTATTGGCGTTATTGGTCTTATAAACCTCCCACCAACAGTGATGACTGTGATCGTTTATTCGATAGTAGCGTTTTATGCATTGACATGGATTATGAATTTTCAAATTGCTTCTCGCGAGGGTTGGGTAACTCGATTACTCCTTGTACTCGGTGGCTATATTTCAGGCACATCATTAAATGGCGCACCACTCTTAGTCGCCGTCTATATGCAAAACATTGAAATCAAAAAACTTAGAAATACTTTGTTTGTTTTATGGTTTTTACTTGTCTCAATCAAGATGAGTGCTTTTTTGGTGGTTGATGTTTATATTAATTGGCAGTTTTCTTTGATGCTAATTCCAATAGCAGGACTCGGACACTTTGTAGGATTAAAGGTACATGACCAAATAATTGAGAATGACACCAAATTTAAGAGATGGATGGGCAGTGTATTGATTGTAATATGTATTGTAGGTCTATCAAAGGCACTAATTTAATGACCTAGCCTGCAACGAGTTGCTCCATTTTATTTAATGGTATTTCGGTTGTGCTTTTAATTTCTTCAATCGCAAAGTTAGAAGTCACCTTCAGAAATTTAACTTTGTCGATTAAGTGTTTATAAAAAATATCATAGCTCTCTATGTCACTAACAACAACCTTAAGAAGGTAATCAGTTTCCCCACTCATACGATAACACTCAATTACTTCAGGTATCTCTTTTATGGTTTCAGCAAAAACACTAATTCTCTCTTGATTATGATTAGTTACAGTGACTGCCACCATCGCAGTGACATTAGAGCCCACTCTTTTTCGATCAACGAGAGCGACTGTCTTGTTTATATAGCCATTATTTTTAAGCTGATTGATTCTTTTCCAGCAAGGCGTTGTTGATAAATGAACCTTAGATGAGAGTTCTTGAATAGTTAGTTCAGCATTATGCTGAAGTAGTTTTAATAGTTTAACGTCGATGGCATCCATAATGTTATCTAAAAAAGGCGGAAAATATAATATTTTTCTTTATAAGTTATATTTATAAGAAAAAATTTCTTTTTTGATTCTTTTTGTTCTTAAAAATAGAATATTTTACTATAATTTTCTACATTCTACAAACTATTTAAAAGATGTATCAATACAACGCACAAGACAAGCAGTTTTTAGTTGAGCGAGTCGATCAATTTGAAAAGCAATTAAAACGGCATTTGGCTGGTGAACTAGATGAATCTAAGTTCAGAAGCTTAAGGCTTAGGAATGGTCTTTACATGGAGCTTCATGCGCACATGTTGAGAATTGCAATTCCTTATGGAATCTTAAGTTCAGATCAGCTTAGAGCGCTTGCCGATGTGGCTGATAAGTACGATCGGGGTTTTGGGCACTTTACAACGAGGCAAAATATCCAGTTTAATTGGATACAGCTCCCCGAGATTGCTAATCTGTTACGTGATTTGACAGATGCTGGACTCCATGCAATACAAACGAGCGGAAAAGCCACCAGAAACATTACTGCTGACCCTTTGTCTGGTTTAACTGAAGGTGAGATAGAGGATGCTAGGCCTTACTGTGAGCTCATTAGACGATGGTTTAACCTGCATCCTGAGTTTTCATGGCTACCTGGTAAATTTAAGATTGCCATTAATGGCGCAAAGCTCGATGAAACTGCATTAAGAATCCATGATCTAGGATTAAGATTGGTTCGAAACGAAAAAGGAGAGCTAGGTTTTAGCGTTTTTGTTGGTGGCGGACTAGGTGCGGCAGCAATGATTGGACCTGAGACAGCATCTTTTGTTCCCATTGTTGACATATTGAGCTATTTAGAATCGTCTCTTAGAATATACAATTTGAAGGGTCGCCGAGACCACCAAAAGAAACTTCGTATAAAATTTTTGGTACGTGAGTTAGGTGCAAGTGAGTTTTCTCGATTAGTTGATGAAGACTGGCAGCAAACCAAAGATGATCCTGAATTGAAATTAAACCTTACTGAATTAGAGAGTTTAAAGAAAGACTTTGCTTTGCCAATTGAGCCTATCAACCTTGATGGCTTCAAAGAAACAGTAGACTTTAATTACAGTATTTGGAAGAAAAACAATGTCCGAAGCCACAAAGTACTTGGCCATAGCATCGTCAATATCTCTCTTACCAAGCTGGGCGCTGCTCCCGGAGATGCAACATCAGAGCAGATGAGAATTCTAGCAAAACTCGCTGACCAGTTCAGTTCGGGTGAGATTAGAACAACCAAAAGGCAAACCATAGTGTTTCCTTTCGTTAGAAAAGACCAAGTATTCGATCTATGGAAATCATTAGAGCAGTATGGCCTTTCAAGTCCTCACCAAGGAACACTGGCTCAGATTGTAGCTTGCCCTGGAAGAGACTATTGTGATTTAGCAAAGGCAGTTTCTATCCCGATAGCAACAAGGGTTCAAGAGCGTTTTAACGATATGAATAAGTTGCTTGATATTGGGGATTTAAATATCAATATTTCTGGCTGTGAGAACTCCTGTGCACACCACCATGTAACTGATATTGGACTTTTAGGTATGCAAAAGAATGGTGAAGAGTACTATCAAATTACCCTTGCAGGGGAGACACTTCGAGAGACTCATATTGGTAAAAAGTTAGGTCCATCAGTGAGTGGTGAAACGATTGTTGATGCTGTCGAGAACATTGTTAATGTTTACATTGACAATCGTCAACAAGAAGAAAAATTTACGGATGTTTTTAAGAGAATTGGCATAATACCTTTTAAGGAGAAGGTCTATGGATGATATTAAAAATCCGACAAGCCTAATCAATAAAGACTATGAAACGATTGATCTTGTTACATTTGAAGAATGGATTGAAGATAGCGACAAATTATCAAAGCTGGGTGTCGGCGTTATTTTAGAGCCTTCAAATGATGTTGGTTTAATAAAAGACAAGCTTGATTCGATTGAATTAATTGCTTTAGATTTCAGAAATTTTGATGATGGAAGAGGCTACTCTCAAGCTTATTTGTTGAGCAAAAGGTGGCAGTTTAAAGGAGAGATTATTGGCATTAATGCCCACCTCGACCAACTACAATTTATGATCAGGTCTGGCATTACGAGATACCAGCTACTTGAGTCTTACGAAGGTTTTGATGAGGAAGATTACTCTAACGGATTCAGTATCTGCTATCAAGCTGCAGCAAACAATAGTGGCCTCAATTTAAAGTATTAGTATCAAGAGAGGAGTTTTGATATGAAGGATAAAAAGTCTAGATCTATCGGGAAATCAATATCTTGGAGGGTTCTGGCAACATGCGATACAGTTTTAATCTCATACCTCATTACAGGAAGCTTTGCTATTGCTGCCTCAATAGGTTCTATCGAGGTTTTAACCAAAATGTTCCTATATTACTTTCATGAGAGGGTGTGGAATGGATTGGCATTTGGTAGAAATTAATGTATCAATGTGGACTAATTTAAGATAATAATTTAAGAGTATAATAACACCGTTTTTTTAACAGAAAATGTTGATAAATTAAGGAAAGTATTTATGGCAGTAATGACCGAAAAAGTAACACATGTGCACCATTGGAATGACAACTTGTTTAGTTTTCGCACCACAAGAGACCCTGGCTACAGGTTTAAGAATGGTCATTTCACTATGATTGGACTTCCATCCGATGAGCGCCCTTTAATGCGCGCCTATAGCATTACCAGCTCTAATCATGAGTCTGAGTTGGAGTTCTTTAGCATCAAAGTTCAAGATGGAGCACTAACCTCCAAGTTACAAAATCTTCAGGTAGGTGACGAGGTGTTGGTTGGAAAGCGCTCAACAGGAACATTGGTCCCTGATAATATGCTTCCTGGTCGCTTCCTCTACTTATTAGCTACTGGAACTGGACTTGCCCCCTTTATGAGTATCATTAAGGATCCAGAAATTTATGATCAATTTGATCGCATTATTCTGGCTCATGGTGTCCGAGAGATTTCTGAGTTAGCTTATTCTGACTACATTGAAAATATCCTTCCAAATGATGAATACTTGGGAGAGATGGTTCGAGAAAAGCTGGTTTATTATCCAACGGTCACTCGTGAACCTTTCAAGAATAACGGTCGCCTAACAACGCTGATGGAGTGCGGCAAGTTATTTTTAGATTTGGATCAGCCACTTCCTACACTTGAAGATGATCGCTTTATGATGTGCGGGAGCCCAAGTATGCTTAAAGATTTTGTCGGCATCCTAGAATCAAAAGGTTTCATAGAGGCGCGCAATATTAATCCAGGACACTTTGTGATTGAACGTGCCTTTGTTGAATCCTAGTTTTCAATAAGCCTTTCAATTTTTTCAATCTCGACTATTAAAAGTCTAAGGATGAGTTAGCTCATTTAAGTTTTGGCATTCAGAGTCAAGTAAGAAAATAAACTATATTTAGTTTAAAATTACTGAATATATGAATGAGAATTTTTTAGTCCTTTTAGGCTTAGGAAAAACCGCAAAAGCTGAAGGCAAATCTTTAGTGGGGCAAATAGATGCAGTCTTGCCACAAACTCAATGTACCCAGTGTGATTTCGATGGCTGTAAACCTTATGCTGAAGCCATTGCAAAGGGGGAAGCTGAAATAAATCAGTGTCCACCAGGAGGCCAGGATGGGGTTGATGCCCTTGCTGAGCTTTTCGGTCGTGAAGCGTTGCCATTAAATGAAGCTCATGGCGAAACTTTGCCAAGACGAATTGCTGTGGTCGATGAAAAAGTCTGTATAGGCTGCACTCTCTGTATACAGGCTTGCCCAGTAGATGCGTTTGTAGGTTCATCAAAGGTCATGACGCAGGTGATCGCGAAAGAGTGCACAGGCTGTGATTTATGCTTGCCAGTTTGTCCAGTCGACTGCATAGATATGGTTGAGTCTCAGCCCATAGAGATCGCTCCTTATAGTGATGATACGCAAATGAAGGAGGCTGTCTATCAAAGACAAATTCAAGAAAGAGCTATCAGAGATAATTCGAGAAACAGGTTTGAGTTTCATCAAGCTCGCATAGAGAGAAATAAACGTGAGAGAGATGATCTATTAAAATCCAAGATGGTTGCCTTAAAAGAAAAAATGGCAAAAGATAAAGCACAAAAAGAAAAAATTAATGCTGCAATGCAGCGAGTCAAAAACGCCAAGGCAAAAAATGAAACTAAGTGACTTTGATTTTGAGTTGCCTGAATCATTGATTGCCCAACACCCAAGCCCTAAGAGAACTGGTTCACGCCTTCTAGTTAGAAATGAGGCCTTAGTTGATAGTCACTTCTCAGATTTAGGCCTTTTTCTTAAGCCAAAAGATTTGCTCATTCTTAATGATACAAAGGTCATTCCAGCAAGATTATTTGGACACAAAGACTCAGGCGGAAGGGTTGAGATTTTAATAGAAAGATTAATGAATGATAGAGAAGCCAGGGCGTTGATTAAATCAAGCCGTTCACCGAAACTTGGAAGCTACATCGTGCTAGAAAATGATTGCCGTTTCCAGGTCACTGAAAAGAATGACGGTATCTATAGCATCAGCTCAAAGACGGACTCTATCCTTGAAACGCTTAATTCAATTGGGCATATGCCATTGCCACCATACATTAATAGAGATGACTCAGAGGAGGATGCTAATAGATATCAAACTGTCTATGCAAAAAATGATGGCGCCGTTGCCGCTCCAACGGCGGGACTTCATTTTGATGATTTACTATTATCTCATTTAGAAAATCAGGGAGTAAACCATGCTTTCGTGACGCTTCATGTAGGTGCTGGAACTTTTCAGCCGGTGAAAGCTCAAGATATAAAGGCGCATAAAATGCATAGCGAACAGTATGAGATTAGTCAGGCCACTGTTGACATGATTGAGCATACAAAGGCAGAGGGTGGGCGCGTAATTGCTGTTGGTACGACCGCTGTGAGAACATTAGAGTCGGCCTCTTTGAGTGGCAAACTAACCAGTCAAAAAGGGGATACTGAGATTTTTATTTATCCAGGCTTTAAGTTTCTAACAGTTGATGTGATGATTACCAATTTCCATTTACCAAAATCATCATTACTGATGTTAGTGAGCGCTTTTATAGGTTTTGATGAGATGCATCAAACATATCAGCATGCAATCAATAAGGAGTATCGCTTCTTTAGTTATGGCGATGCCATGTTGCTAGAGAAAAAGTTAGACTGACTTAAGTGAAAGATGCTTTGAAAGAATAAATATAAAGAAGGCCATGATTGGCAAGATAAAGAAGCTTGTCTTAATTGAGGTAATTTCAGCAAGAAGCCCAAGAAATAATGGGCCAAGTAACATGCCGCCATAGCCAAGGGTGGCAATGCTTGCTATTGCAGTTCCTTGGGAAATTGATTTATCATTGCCTGCACGTGAAAATGCTAGAGGAATGATGACCGCTATCCCAAGCCCAATGAGTCCAAAACCTAAAAGTAACAAAAAGAAAGAGTCAGAAATTAACAAAATCAATGAGCCAGTTAGTGCAACTAATCCAGAATAACGCGCAGTAGTTGAAGGTCCAAGCTTAAAGGATATTCTGTCACCCATTAGTCTCATTGTAAACATGCACATTGAGAAAACTGTAAATCCCAAAGCTGCATTTCCATCATTCAATTCCGCAACGCTTTTGAGAAAAATAGCACTCCAGTCAGCGACAGCGCCTTCACTGAGCGAAGCAAAAAAAGTTATTGTAGCCACTGGCAACAAAGGTCCTTTAGGTATCGAAATGAAGGGTGATTTAAAGACCTTTTTATTTTTTTGAGATTCAAAAGGAATAAAGGCAACACTTAATGCTACAAAAAAAATGATGACTGAGATAAGGCTAAAATGATTTTTAAAACCTATTTCATAAAAAGCTAATAGTGAGCCTAAGCCGGCACCAATTCCTGCACCAAGACTCCACATTGCATGAAAAGAGGACATAACAGGCCGATTATATTTTCTCTCAACCTCGGCTGCCCATGCATTCATAGCAACATCGTCACCACCATGAATTGCTCCAAAAAAGATAACCGCAAAAACGAGCATTCCAATTGAATTTGCAAAAGCGATAATAATGAGAGTGAGCGGTATAAGTATGGTTGTTGTCCTCTTGGTGACAAAGGCAGCTCCATATCGATCTGCCGCCCTTCCAAAGACAGAAAATGCTATCACAGCGGAAAGGCCCGCTAAGAAAATCAATAAGCCTAAAGAGCCCGGCGACAATTCATGAAAGTCTACAATAGCTGGAATTCTAGAGGCCCAAGTGCCGAAAACCATCCCATTGATGGCGAAAATTAATGAGACTGCAAATCTGCTATTTCGAAAGATCTTCATTCAACTTTAAAAAAAGAGTGAATGGTTATTATAAAGCTTCGAGCAATGTTTGACCCATTAAAGCTGGCGTAGGAGAAACGCTAACACCTGCATTCACTAACGCTTTAATCTTGCTTTTAGCGTCCCCAGAACCGCCACTGATGACAGCACCTGCATGCCCCATTCTTTTACCCTTTGGAGCTGTAAGACCAGCAATGTATGAGATCACAGGCTTGGAAATATTTGATTGAATATATTCAGCCGCTTCTTCTTCAGCGTTACCTCCAATCTCACCCACCATAACAATTGAATGGGTATCTTTATCGGCCTCAAATAATTTAAGGCAGTCTATAAAATTCATGCCTTGAACTGGGTCTCCGCCAATACCAATACAAGTACTTTGACCGAGTCCAGCAAGGGTTGTTTGATGAACTGCTTCATAGGTCAAGGTTCCAGATCGTGAGACAATGCCAACCGTTCCCTTTTTATGAATATTGCCAGGCATAATTCCTAATTTACATTCATCCGGCGTTATAACGCCTGGACAGTTGGGGCCAATGAGTCTTGATTTACTATCAGCAATAATGGCCTTAACCTTGATCATATCTTGAACAGGAATTCCTTCAGTAATGCATGCAATAACCGGAATTTCAGCTTCAATCGCCTCAACGATAGAGGCATACGCAAATCTAGGCGGCACATATATCATTGTGGCGCTAGCTCCTGTTTCACTCATAGCATCCTTGACGGAATTGAATACCGGTCTCTCTAAGTGAGTTTGACCCCCCTTTCCTGGGGTAACCCCGCCTACAAAGTCAGTACCATAAGCGATAGACTGCTCAGAATGAAAAGTACCCTGCTTACCGGTAAAGCCCTGACAAATTACTTTGGTTTTATTGTTGATTAATACACTCATTGAGCCATCCCCACAACTTGTTTAGCGGCTCTGGTTAGGTCAGCCTCTGTAATTATATTAAAGTCACTCGCATTTAGAATCTCTAGGCCTTCTTGTGCATTAGTTCCTTCGAGACGAACGACGATTGGAAGTGCCAGTCCAACTTTTTCTATTGCCTGAAGAATGCCATTGGCAATGAGGTCACATCGAACGATGCCTCCAAAAATATTGACTAAAATCGCCTTAACATTTTCTCCGCTTTGAATAATTTCAAAAGCTTTTGCCACTCTTTCAGAGGTTGTACCGCCACCGACATCTAAGAAGTTAGCTGGGGAACCGCCATGGTATTCAATTAAATCCATGGTTGCCATCGCTAATCCAGCGCCATTAACCATGCATCCAACCGTTCCATCCAAAGAGATATAGTTTAATTCATACTCACTCGCGCTTCTCTCCTTCTCATCCTCTTGCGCAACATCTCTAAGCATTGAGATTGACTCATTTCTGTAGAGTGCATTGTCATCAAAATCAATTTTGCCATCGAGCGCCATAATGTGATTATCACCCGTAATAATTAACGGGTTAATTTCAATGAGATTAGCATCATGTGCTGTGAAAATTTCATACAAACCTAGAAGGGTTTGAGAAAACTCCCCATGAAGTGATCCATCCAAACCAAGATCAGCTGAAATTGCATTGCACTCATCCACAGATATTTTTCCTAGTGGATTGGTTTTCATTTTAATAATCTTGTCAGGAGTTTCAGAGGCAACTTTTTCAATGTCCATTCCACCTTCCGTTGAAGCTAAAACTGTAATTCTCTCTGATGCACGATCAACCAGTAAACCTAAATATAATTCTTTAGCAATATCTTGGCCAGCCTCAATAATGACTTCATTGATCGGTTGTCCATTTGCATCAGTCTGAGGTGTTACTAGGTTAGTGCCCAGTAATTTGCCACTTGCATCAATCGCATCTTGAATATTTTTACATACAATGACACCACCACCCTTGCCTCTGCCGCCAGCATGAACCTGGGCTTTAACAACCCATATTGAACCACCTAACTTTTTACAAGCAGATTCAGTTTCATTTGCATTCGAAACGACGATAAAGTCTGGAACTTTAATACCATTTTTCTTGAATAAGTCTTTAGCCTGGTGTTCATGTATGTGCATATAATTAAACGATTAAGGGTTAAAATATAAGGGAGAGTATTTTATCATTCTTCGATTGCTGACTATATTTTATTAGGCTATTTATTTGAATGATGAAATTCCCTCAGATCTATCTTATTAAAATATCTATTCAAATAAAATCACATACTCTTTCAAATTATTTTAGGATGATTAAATTATGAACTACAGTACCAGTCAGTTTAAAAATGGTTTGAAACTAATGCTTGACGGAAACCCGTGTTCAATTGTTAATAACGAAATTGTGAAACCTGGAAAAGGTCAGGCTTTTAATCGCGTCAAATTTAAAGACTTAATTACCGGTAAGACTCTAGAAAAAACATTTAAATCAGGTGAGTCACTTGAGGCTGCTGATGTCATGGAATTGGAAATGCAATACTTGTATAGTGATGGAGAAAAGTGGCATTTTATGGATCCTGTATCGTTCGAACAATTTGATTTAGGAAAAGAATCAATGGGGACTGCACTAAGCTACCTAGTGGAGCAAGATAAATGTATTGTAACGCTTTGGAATAACAATCCAATTTCTGTAACCCCTCCCAACCATGTTATTTTGGAGGTGACTGATACTGACCCTGGTCTCAAGGGTGATACCGCTGGTACGGGCGGAAAGCCAGCCACGTTAAATACGGGAGTTGTTGTTCAAGTCCCTCTGTTCGTTAGTATCGGCGATAAAGTCAAAGTTGACACAAGAACGAATGAATACTCAGGGCGTGCCTAATTCATGCCTTCATGTCTAAAGTAAAAAAACAACTTGCGCAGTATCAAAAGTTAACTCGAATCATTAGAGATTTTTTTTATTCGCGCCAAGTGACTGAGGTAGTAACTCCTACTTTATTAAATGCACCAACAACCGATGTTTATATTGATAGCATAGAAGTTTCAGTTAATCAGGCACTTTCTAAATCATCTCAACTCTATCTTCATACTTCACCAGAGCTAGAAATGAAGCGACTTTTGTCTAAAGGTAGCGGCGATATTTTTCAAATTTGTCAGGTCTTTAGAGACAATGAGCAAGGAAGAATTAACTCTAATGAATTTACTATGCTTGAGTTTTATCGTGTTGACTTTACTATGCATCAATTGATGGATGAAATCGCAGAGCTATTGGCTGCACTTGGAAAAAATGAACCCATTAAGAAGATGTCATACGCCGAAGTTTTTTTTGAGTATTCAGATATTGATATACTCAATAGTGATATCAATGAACTGAAGACAATATTGAATTCACTTGATTTGAATTCTGACGATGAGTGGATTGAAGATATTCAGATGCACCTTTTTGTTCATCTTATTGAGCCAAAACTCAAAGAGATACCGCTATGTTTTATCTATGATTTTCCGAAGGATCAAGCCGCTCTTGCAGAAATTCATGGCCCTGTTGCGCATCGATTTGAAATGTACATCAATGGTACTGAGATTGCAAATGGCTACCAAGAAATCCAATCTGCACAAGAGTATCGAGACCGCTTTAATGAAGAACTAAACAAAAGGAAGGTTTTATCTAAGCCTTTTGAGTTTCTAGATCATAGCTTCTTGAAAGATCTTGAGGGGGGTCTGCCTTATTGCTCTGGTGTTGCAATTGGTATTGAGAGACTATATTCTTCATTGAGTTTATAATTATGAATAAACTAAACCTAAATGAGAGTTTCTAAATAACCTTGGAAAATTCAAATAAACCTTTTTGGGAAACTAAGTCGCTTCATGAAATGAGCCCTGAGGAGTGGGAGTCACTCTGTGATGGATGTGGGCGCTGCTGTCTGCATAAGTTGGAGGATGAAAGCTCTGGAAAAGTTTACTTTACAGATGTTGCATGTCATTATCTTGATGAGGAGAGCTGCTCTTGTCCACACTATTTAGATCGTCAAAAGTATGTTCCAGATTGCTTGAGCATTGATTCAGACTGGGGAGAAAAGTTTAATTGGCTACCAACTTCCTGTGCATATCGGTTACTATATGAGGGGAAAAGTCTTCATGAATGGCACCCACTTATCAGTGGCGATAAAAATAGCGTTCATTTGGCAGGAATTTCAGTGCGGGGGAGAACGTATAGAGATAATGAAATTACCCAAGATCAATTATTCGAACATGTTATTAATTGGGTGGAATAAATGAAAAAAGTAATCACACTAATATTTTGCTTACTCATCGCTTTTAATGTTGCCGCAGATGATTGGCCACACCAAAATATCTCACAAGCAGTATTTGCTTTAGACATTAAAGATAGAACTCCTATTAATATTATTGAAGAGCTTGACAATTCTTTGGGTAAAATCTATTTTTTTACAAATATCCGTAACCTCCAAGGTCACAGTGTTACGCATCGCTGGATATACGATAACAAAGTCATGGCAGATGTTGTGTTTGATGTTGGCGGTCCAAGGTGGAGGGTTTGGTCTTCAAAAAATCTTTGGCCTACTTGGCTCGGAGAATGGAAAGTTGAAGTGCTTAGTACGGATAGTGAAGTGCTTTATAAAAAAGAATTTAACTACATAAGTAAACAATGAAAAAAGTTGTATTGGCATATTCGGGTGGTTTAGATACTAGCATTATTGCTAAGTGGCTCCAAGATACTTATAGCTGTGAGGTGGTTACCTTTACGGCAGATATTGGTCAAGGTGAAGAAGTTGAGCCAGCTCGATTAAAAGCTGAGGCAATGGGAATCAAAGAAATTTATATTGAGGACTTGCGCGAAGAGTTCGCACGTGATTTTGTTTTTCCAATGTTTAGAGCAAACGCGATCTATGAGGGTGAGTACCTTTTAGGTACCTCTATCGCTCGACCTTTAATTTCTAAAAGACTTGTGGAGATTGCCGGAGAGGTTGGCGCTGATGCCATTTCTCATGGCGCTACTGGAAAAGGAAATGATCAGGTAAGGTTTGAGTTAAATGCTTATGCTATCAATTCTGAAATTCAGATTATTGCTCCATGGCGTGAGTGGGATTTGTCATCTCGTGAGAGCTTAATGGATTATGCTGAAAAGCATAACATTGAAGTTGATTATAAAAAACAATCAAAAAAATCTCCCTATTCAATGGATGCCAATCTACTCCATATCTCGTATGAGGGCGATCTTTTAGAAGACCCGTGGCAAGAGGCTGAGGAAGAGATGTGGCGTTGGACAGTGTCTCCAGAGAATGCTCCGGATAAGCCTGAATATATAGAAATAACTTATGAAAAAGGTGACATTACAGCAATCAATGGTGAATCCATGTCGCCAGCAAAAGTCATGGAGAAATTGAATCAGATCGCTGGATCACATGGAATAGGTCGCCTTGATATTGTTGAGAATCGTTTTGTTGGGATGAAGTCTCGTGGCTGTTATGAAACGCCAGCTGGAACCATTATGCTAAAAGCGCACCGTGCGATAGAGTCATTAACTCTAGATCGTGAAGCGGCGCACCTTAAAGATGAGCTAATGCCAAAATATGCCAAACTCATTTACAATGGTTTTTGGTTTGCACCAGAGCGTGAAATGATGCAGGCAGCTATTGATGCTTCTCAGGAAAATGTGAGTGGCGTTGTCAGAGTTAAGTTGTATAAAGGCAATACTTCTGTTGTTGGCAGAAAATCAGATAATAGTTTGTTCAGTGAGAAAATTGCAACATTCGAGGATGATGGGGGCGCATACAACCAAAAAGATGCGGAGGGCTTTATTAAGCTCAATGCGCTAAGACTTAGACTGAAGTCTCTCCAATAGTGATAAAAGTCGGCATCCTTTCAGATACTCATGGAGTAATTCACCCTGAAATTATTAAGCTTATGAATGACTGCGATTTTGTCATTCATGCTGGCGACATAGTTGATGAAGACTCCTTAGCAGTATTAACGCCAAAACAAAAAATGATTGCCGTAAAGGGTAATAATGATTTGCATATTAACTCTCTTGGAGAGTTCGAGATGCTTAACCTTCCTGGCGGCAATATAGCGATAGAGCACGGCCATATGCATGGGCATATTCAGCCAAGCCATGACTCTTTAAGGGAGGCTTATCCAAATGCCAAGGTTGTTGTCTATGGCCACACTCATAAACAGGTTATTGATAAAGAGGGACCCACTTGGGTGGTCAATCCAGGCTCTGCTGGTAAGACTCGGAATTATGGCGCAGCAAAATGCTTAAAGCTCACTATCAAAAGTGATCATGAATGGGATATTGAGCCACAGATTTTTGATGACGTTTTCTAAATAATCAAATAGTTTTATTCGATTGAGCCACCTTCAATAATTTCATCAGCTGTTGCGTCACGGATGGATAAAACTTCAACATAAAAAACAATATCTTTGCCGGCAAGTGGATGGTTTCCATCAATTGTAAGCTTTCCATCTTCGATATTAGAAACAATAAAGTCTTTAGTGCCGCCCTTATCGTTTTGCATTGAAACTGTGGCTCCAATAAATCTATATTCAAGAGGCACATTATTAAGGTCATCAGTAAAGATTAGTTCATCAATCTTTGGACCAAAAGCATCTTTAGCTTTGAGAAGAATTTCAACTTCATCGCCAACACATTTGCCTTCAAGCTCTTTGGTGACTTGATTAAATAATAATGTATTATCACCATGAACATATCCCAAAGGGTCTTCTACTTGTTCTATGACCTCACCATTGGATTGATCTACAATCCTATAGATTAGTTCGACATATTTGTTTATGGAGATTGTTTCACTCATCAAATCAATACCTATTAGATTAATCTAGACTCTAGAACTAGAAGATTGTTGCACCAAAAATTTTGACTTCCTCTTCCTCAACACCCAATACAAGTCGTCCTAAGAACTCACCTGGAACTTCATTACTGGTCTGTTTATAAAGTATTGTAATGAACTCACCCCTTCTGAGACAACCCAAGAACTCTCTCTCAACAGAAAGGCTGGAAAGCATTTTATTTTTTGCCCACTGTTTGCCAATTTCAATCTCATTAGCTCCCATCAGCATTTCTTTTGAGAAATGTTTAATAAATCCTAGATAGTTTCGTTTATTTGATGACTCAACAAGGTCGTCCCACATCGGGTCCGCAATTTCTAGTATTTCATCATTAGTTTTTTCAAGTAGATTCATTGAGTTAACCTATTAATTAAATTTACAAAGTCAATATGATAAATAGATGATAAACGATTGAGGCCTCTACAAGAGGCCTCAATTTACTACGTGTTAGATAGTCTATTAATCAACTATATGGTAGAGTGGCGCCTTTTCCATTGTATATTCACCAGTCTCTGGATCACGTCTTGAGACAGTCAGGCAGTGCCAGTTGTCATCATCCAGCTTCATATGATCGCCTCGATAATAGTATCCTGGCCAGCGGGTTTCCTCACGGAAAAGGGTATGCTGTGCAACACACTCTGAAGTAATCGTACGATGCTTTAACTCCCATCCACGCATGAGCTGATGTAAGTCTTCAGCACCTATATGTTCAAGATCTTCTTGAAGTATAGCTAGCAACTCAATACCCCTCTTGAGAAGATTTCCATTGGTCATATAATTGACACTGATACCTCCAACGTACTCATCCATAATTTTTTCAAGTCGTTGTAGACCTTGAATTGGTAATAAGTAGCTTGGAGAGACAGTACCAGAAGTAATTTCATTGCGACCAACCGTATAGTTCTCAAGCGGTTTAAATATAATTTCTTTGAGGTCATCACACTGTTTATTGCTAACTTGAATCTTTTCATCTCCAAGGTCTTGGATATATTTAACAGCGGCTTTGGCGGCTATTCTTCCTTCAGTAAATGATCCAGATGAGAACTTATGGGCTGTACCACCAACGGTATCACCCGCTCCAAAGAGTCCCTCAACTGTAAGCATTCTGTTGTATCCCCAAAAATATTCAGGAGGTGAGATATCTTCTGGACCGCTCACCCAAGCGCCCGAGCACGTTGCATGAGAGCCCATGACGTAAGGCTCAGATGTTGTCAGTTCAGGGTTTGTGTATTTAGGATCAATATTCTGTGACGCCCAAACTACAGCTTGACCGACAGTCATTCCTAGGAAGTTTTCCCAGCCAATAACTTCTAGATGGGGGTCTTGGAATGCCTCCATCGTAACCATATGAATTGGCCCTCTTCCAGCCTTAACTTCTTCAATAAAAGCATGGTTTCTTAGGCAAGTTGGTGTCGGTGTATGATCGATATACTCTCCAACCATTGCCTTAGTATGCTCATACCATTTAGACTCGTATTCTTCACCATAAGTATTTTGTGTATAGGTCTTGAGATGAAGAAAATAAGCACCAACAGGTCCATATCCATCTTTAAAACGAGTTAATACAATACGGTTTTCCATTTGCGTCATCTTGGCGCCAACTTGAATCGGGAGAGCGTAAGCAGAACCACTACTCCACGGAGCGTACCAAGTTCTACCCATTCCTTCACCAACTGAGCGAGGCTTGAAAATATGAGAAGCGCCACCAGCACCAACAATAACTGCTTTAGCTCGGAAAACGTGGTAATCACCTGTACGACAGTTAAATCCTACAGCACCACCTACACGGTTTTCTTTGGACTCATCCATCAAAAGATGAGTAACCATAATTCTGTTGTAAATCTTATCTACTGAGTTTCTAGCTGCTTCTGCAACGATTGGCTTGTAGCTTTCACCGTGGATCATGATTTGCCATTTACCTTCTCGTTGGTAACGCCCAGTCTCTTCATTTCTCATAATGGGTAGACCCCATTCTTCAAATTTATGAACCGCTGAGTCAACGTGACGAGCCATATCAAAAGCTAAATCCTCACGAACCAAACCCATTAAGTCATTTCTGGCATATCGCACATGATCTTCAGGCTGGTTTTCATCCCACTGCATTCCCATGTAACAGTTAATTGCATAAAGGCCTTGAGCAACCGCACCACTGCGATCAATATTTGCTTTTTCGGCGCAAATAATTCTCATGTCGCGACCCCAGTATCTAGCCTCATAGGCAGCACCAGTTCCAGCCATACCGCCGCCAACGACTAATATGTCACAATCTTCCCAAACAGTTTTTCTTTTTGCCATTAGTAATATACTCCTTCCTTTAGCTTGTCTTTACTGATGACAGGTAAGCCTGTTTCAACATTCAGTGCATCAGGCTCATAACATAATAGTTGTGAGTCAAGCGCAGCCTGATCAGGAACTTCTAGATCACCAAGATTAGGGATTTTCTCCCCCCATGGTTGAGTCGTAATCGGTGAGAGGAAGTTTTTCTCTCGACCATCTCTAAATTTAATTTTCCAAGAGATTGTTCCTTTTTCTTCTTCACGAAGAACTCTCACGCTGTGACCAAGAGGAGCAAAGTCAGCGTAACCTCTTACATCGATGGCATTTTGAGGACATGCTTTCACACAAGAGTAGCATTCCCAGCACATATTTGGTTCAATGTTGACTGCACGACGAATCGTTTTGTCGATGTGCATAATATCAGATGGACAGATATCAACGCAGTGACCGCATCCATCGCATCGTGTCATGTATACAAAAGTTGGCATAATATTTTCTCCGAAAAATTAATTATTAATAGTGACGTGGTGCTTCACGCTTGATTCCAAGACCAAATTTCTCTGGTAAGTCTGCGGGTTCAGGAAGATTTTCTCTTGACCCGTCAGCCTTAGTAACCCTTTTTTGAAACGCAGCAGCAGGCTTATAAAACATGTGGGCAAATTTTGACCACAGAACGCCACCAAAAAGAACAGTGCTTGCTAATATGAAAAGACCAAAGAATAGAGTCTGCCAAACAGCAACACCATTCGATTGAAAATAAGACCAAATCAGTGCAAAAGTTGCCATCGCTATGAGTGATAGAACAAACAGATCCGCTCTCATTACTCTATACCATTTGTTTCCCTCTGCGGCAACATCAACCCTAATGAAAAACCAAAACCAGTAGCCACCGAGACAAAGCATAGCTGCGCCTATGTGCCATAGTAATGGCCAGACTGAAGGGGTTATTGAGCTTGGGGTGGAGTATGAGAATATCATGACTGCTGTAGCAATAACAAATAATACAAAACCATACATCGTGAGAAGGTGAGCGATTCTTCTTCTTGTGCTACAAAACTCTGAAGAGGTTAAGACTTCATTAGTAGCAGTTTTGAAGGCAAGCGAAGCTTTTTCGCCTGAACTCACTTCTCTGGTAGCAGATTTTTTTGCTTTCACTGAGTTATTAAAAAAGTACTTAGCGCTTTGCTTATGCACAACATCAAAAAGAGTTGCACCAATGACAAGAAGAAACATCACAACTACATAGGTTTGCATCACTAGTGATGGAATGAAGGCTGATATTTCAGAAAATGGGTTTATAGAGATCATGTTATATATTTCCTTTATTTAATTGCATTACGAACTATTTTTTCAAACTAAATGCACTATATTTCCGAGCGTGCAATTGTAGGTGAAACAGGCTCTAGAAGTGTAAATATTATAGAACCAGAAAACTCATAACTAATGGACCAGTTTATATTATTTATCATCATCATTACCTATTTCGCAGAGTGCCCTTTTAGCTCAACTTTTACTTTGTCGGTATCTTTTATACCGGCGTAATATTTTTGAAGAATCTCTAAAACCTCTGGCCTTGAAAAATTTTCTGGCACCTCTTCGTTTTCACTCAGTAGGTGTCTTAGTTTTGAACCAGAAAGAAGGAGTCTATCTTCATGACTGTGTGGACAAGTTTTCATGCTAGACATTCCAGCACACTTATTACACCAAAAAGTCCAATCAATTTTTAAGGGTTTTGTAACTAAATCATTACCAATATCGTCGAAGATATTGTGAGCATCAAATGGACCATAATAATCACCAACACCAGCATGATCCCTGCCAACTATTAAATGAGAACAGCCATAATTTTGTCTAAATAAGGCATGTAATAATGCCTCTCTTGGGCCAGCATATCTCATATCTAAGGGATACCCTGATTGAAGAACAGTATTATTTACAAAGTAGTTTTCAATTAATGTTGATATAGCTTCTGATCGAACTTCGGCTGGAATATCTCCCGGCTTTAGTTCTCCCAATGTGGAATGAATCATGACGCCATCACATATTTCTATCGCAATCTTTGCCAGGTATTCATGGGAGCGATGCATCGGATTTCTGGTTTGGAATGCAGCTATGCTAGACCAACCTTTTTCATCAAAATAAGTACGGGTTTGTGAAGGAGTCATGTAAAGCTCTCCATATTGCTGAGGAAAGCCGCCATCAGAAAAAACCTTTACTGAGCCAGCAAGGTTATATTTACCTTGAGTCATAACTATTGCAACGCCAGGATGTTCAGTATCATTGGTCTTAAATACCTCAGTGCATTCTAGCTCTTTGTCGATTGTATATTTTTCTGAAATAAGTATGGTCGCAATAATTTCATCTGTTTTTTCATATACAATCGCAACTTCTTGCCCTACTTGAATGCTCTCATCATCTGTAGATAGGGTGATAGGGATAGGCCAAAAAGTGCCATTTTCTAGGGTCATGTTTTTACAAACGCTTAACCAGTCAGCCTTATTCATAAAGCCATCAAGTGGAGTAAATCCACCTATACCAAACATAATGACATCACCAAATTCTCTCGACGAACAAGCAACCTGAGTTAATGAGTTTGATTTTTTTTTCTCGATTTTTAAAGCATCACCCTCCAAGGCAAGGATTTTGAGTTCTTTACTTCCATGAGGTGGGACAAGTTTGGACATATAATTCTTAAAAAGGTTTAATAAATTTTTTAGATTTTTTTATACTCATATACATGAGTTACTGATATGTTATCATAGGTTTAATTGCTAGAATAAGTCAATTAAATCTTGATCTAAAAAGTACTAATTTTCTAGACAAAAAAGTATACATGAATTAATATATATGTTTTATCTTTTTTCTTTGATTGCAACTCTACTTATGCGTTATAAATTTAGTAAATTAAGTTTTATAAGAAAACTTTAAAATGATTCGATCTGCCTTAACAACATCTCTACCAATTCTATTTGGCTTTGTTCCTCTAGGGATAGCGTTTGGGCTTTTATTTCAAGAGTTAAATTACCCATGGTATTTTGCATCCCTAATGGGAATTATTGTTTATGCAGGTGCAGCGCAGTTCATGGCTATCGGTCTTTTAGCTGCAGGTGTTGGGTTGGTTGAGATTGCAATGTCAACTTTCTTACTTAATTCTAGACATATGTTTTACGGCATTGCTTTTCTTGAGAGCTTTGGTAATTGGAATTTAAGAAAGTTGTATATGATTTTTGGACTTACAGATGAAACATATGCACTTATGACATCTATCGATGTTCCTAAAGTTTTTAACCAAAAACGGTATTTTTTCTTTATTACTTTATTTGCCCAAAGTTACTGGGTTATAGGTTGCACTATTGGCGCATTATCTTCAGAGATTTTATCTTTTAATACAGATGGTATGGAGTTTGCAGCAACTGCCTTATTTGTAGTTTTGCTAATCGAACAATGGATGATGGTTAAAAGATTATTGCCTTTTATTATTGGGTTTATTGCCTCTTTTATTGCACTGATGTTTTTTATAGATCACATGCTTCTTGTTGCGATTATTATCTCAATATGCTCAATACTTTTATTTCGACTTGTGAACAAAACCCATTATGAATGAAATAGAATATCTTCTAGCTACTATGATTGTGATGGCAATATCAACCTATTTCACAAGAATAATTCCATTCCTACTTTTTGTTCCAGGTAAAGACAACACTAAGCTTGACTTTATTTCAAAAAGTACCCCACCAATGGTCATGACGATTCTTGTCATTTATATGTTGAAAGGGGTTGATTACCTGTCAACTGAGATTTTTTATACTTTATTTGCTCTGGCAGTAACGGTCGGACTTCAAGTTTTAAAGAGAAACGCATTGTTAAGTATTGTTTCTGGGACATTTGTGTATATGTTTTTTGTTCAAATGTAATATGGACCATAATGAATTAATATTTCTACAGAACTATAAGCGCATAGGATTACTATATAATCTACGACCTACCGAATAATATCACTTTATAAGCCGCAACATTTATGATTCAATTAGCAAAAATTTTTCCATTTATAGTTTGGTTTAGGCTGACCACTGTGGAGACAATTAAGGCTGATTTTTTTGCAGGCTTGACCGGTGCTATTATTGTTCTTCCTCAAAGTGTTGCGTTTGCTACAATTGCCGGGATGCCCCCAGAATATGGTCTATATACTGCGATGGTGGTCCCTATTGTCGCTGCGCTTTTTGGGTCTTCCTTTCATCTTGTTTCTGGTCCAACAACTGCTATTTCAATTGTTGTTTTTGCAGCAGTCAGTAAGTATGCAGCGCCAGGCACTGAAGAATTTGTTTCATTAGCTTTAACACTTACCTTTTTAGCGGGCGTCTATCAACTTGTATTTGGTTTGGCTAAATTTGGCCTGTTGATAAACTTTGTTTCTCACAATGTTGTGATTGGTTTTACAGCAGGAGCTGCATTACTAATTGCAAGCAGTCAAATTCCATATATTGTTGGAATTGACATCCCAAGAGGAGAAGATTTTATTCACACCTGGTTTGATATATATTGGGGCGTTGGAGAGTTTAATATTTATTTATTGATTGTTGGGTTAGGAACATTAATGAGCGCAATTTTGGTCAAAATATTAAGGCCAAAGTATCCTAATCTTTTAATCGGCATGCTTGTTGGAGGCGTTCTTGCGTTTTATTTAAGTAGCTTCACAGATACCATAAAAACTGTTGGAGCAATGCCCGCCTACTTTCCACCATTATCAACACCAAACTTTTCGTTAAATTCATTAAAGTCACTTGCACCTGAGGCTTTTGCGATTGCTCTATTGGGTCTTATTGAGGCGTCATCAATTGGCAGGTCAATTGCAACTAAATCTAATCAAAGAATCGATGCTAACCAGGAGTTTATTGGTCAAGGTGCCTCCAATATTATTGGGAGCTTCCTTTCCAGCTATGCCTCCTCTGGTTCCTTTACCAGATCAGGTGTAAACTTTGAGGCTGGAGCAAGAACGCCTCTTTCTGCTATTCTAGCAGCACTCTTTTTGATGGTCATTGTCCTTTTGGTTGCACCTTTATTCGCTTACTTACCGCTTGCAGCAATGGCAGGAATTATTCTGCTAGTTGCCTATAATCTAGTTGACTTTAAAAATATTAAAAAAACATTTAAATTTAGTAAGTCGGAAAGTGTTATCTTCACAGCAACATTTCTTGCTACTTTATTGTTTGAGTTAGAGTTTGCAATCTATTTAGGAGTGTTATTATCCTTGATGCTCTTCATCGCCAAAACTTCTACTCCTGATGTTCATACGCTTGCATTTGCAACGCCACCTGGTGAAGGTGATAGGAGGCTGCAAAGCATTCGAAAAGCACCTTTGGTGCAGTGCCCTCAACTAAAGATCATTAGAATTGATATGTCAATCTATTTTGGCTCGATTAACCATATTCAAAAACAGCTCAGCCGAATTGTTGATAACCAAAGAATTTATCATATTTTGGTTGTGGCGAGTGGCGTCAACTTTATAGACCTTGCCGGAATTGAGGCACTTCTAATTGAAAACAAACGACTTAAAGAAAAAAATGGCAGCCTATATTTTGTTGCTGTTAAATCTTCAACCTTTGAGTTTATGGAGAAGGTTAACTTTATCAATGAGATAGGTCGTGATAACTTCTTTGACACAAAGTCAGAAGCAATTCATGTACTTTATGATAGGCTTGATAAAAGTAAGTGCGAAAAATGTCAGGCACTTGTTTTTAATGAGTGTCACTAAGACTCGAAAAGGTCTATTAGACAAGCTTATATGAATGGAGGCTGGGACCGGAGTCGAACCGGTCTAAAAGGCTTTGCAGGCCCCTGCATAACCGCTTTGCTACCCAGCCATTTTAGTTTTTAACTAAAAAAAAGCCTGTTTTTTTTCAGGCCAAAACACGCAGTTAGAATTTGGAGCGGGAAACGAGATTCGAACTCGCGACATTCACGTTGGCAACGTGATGCTCTACCAGCTGAGCTATTCCCGCACAAGGTCTGAAATTATAGTGTTTTTTTTCTAACTGTCAAATGTTTTTAAGCCCGCGATGAGATATTTGATGCCAGACCAAAGGGTAAGAATAGTGGCTAAAAAAAGCAAAAATCTGCCCATCATATTTATATCGTCATATGAGAAGAATAAAAGAGGTTGATGTATTAATAGAAAAAGGATTGCGACCATCTGAACAAATGTCTTTGATTTGCCAATCCATGAGACAGCTACATTTGCTCTTTTGCCTACTTCACTCATCCATTCCCTTAGTGCAGAGACAAGTATTTCCCTAGATATAATGATTATCGATGGTATGGTGATAAACCATGTATGGTAGTAATCAATTAAAAGAATCAGCGCAGTGCAAACCATTAATTTGTCGGCAACTGGATCGAGAAACGCACCAAGAGCAGAAACTTGGTTGAGTTTTCTGGCTAAAAAACCATCAATAAAGTCGGTTGCACTAATGACTATATAAATTGCTATTAAGGCATTATTGATCCAGCCAAGAGGCTCACCATCGAGATAGCTAGGTTGCAGATAGAATAAGCCAATAAAGACCGGTATTAAAAAAATCCTAGCTAGCGTAATTAAGTTTGGAAGAGTCATCATTGCAGGGTTAATTCTATCAAAGACTCGTGGTGTTTAGAATAAACTTTAAAAGGTTGGCGCGCTCGGCAGGAGTCGAACCTGCAACCGCTCGGTTCGTAGCCGAGTACTCTATCCAGTTGAGCTACGAGCGCAGCTGCGTAATTATCGCCATGTTTCATCTAAAGGTCAAGAAGAGTTTGAGGTATTTACTAAAATATCAACCAATTCATTTAGCCTCATCATCCGTGATCCTTTGATTAAGATTGTAGAGCCTTTGTGTTTATTTTGTATTTCATTAAAAATAGAGGTTATATCCTTAAATGGTCTACCCTGATATTCTTTTGCATCCTCTCCAATTGTTAAAAGATGATTAGCATTAGATTGACGAGCATACTCACCAATTTCTTGATGCATTTTTTTTGAATCTATACCAAGTTCACCCATAGAACCAAGAACCAAAATTTTCTCCCCAGAAAAATTACTAAGGGTGTCTATTGCGGCCTTCATAGACTGTGGATTTGCATTGTAGCTGTCGTCAAGTATCCTGAAATCTTCAAGTTCAATTAACTCTAGTCGACCTTTCTCAGGGAGAGCATTTTCAAGGCCCTTTTTGATAAGATCTGGTGCAATTCCAAGTTCTATTGCGCAAGCAGCTGCAGCCAGTGCGTTATCAACCTGATGCAGTCCAATCATAGAGAGATTTATATTCAAAGAGACGTCACCAAAGCTAAGATTGAAATTGATATGAGATTTAAATTCTTTTATATCGCTCGCATTTATGCCGCTGTCGTTTCCAAAAAAAGTCAGATTTTCGGTTCCAGACATCTCTTTCCAGGTACGCTTATGGGGAGAAGACTTATTAATTATGGCTTTTCCATCCTTGGATAATGATTCTAAGATTTCACCTTTAGCTTTGACTAGATTGGTTTCACTTCCAAATTCACCTAAATGAGCGTTATTTGCATTGGTAATGATTGAAATATCTGGACGAGCAATGGAACACAAAAGTGAGATTTCATGTTTGTGATTTGCCCCCATCTCAATAATGCAATACTGGTGCTTCTCTTCCAGCTCAAGTAGCGTCTTTGGAACACCAAGGTGGTTATTTAGATTCCCTTTAGTCGATAGAGTGGGTGCTGCAAGTGACAAAATAGAGTTGAGCATATTTTTAGTCGAAGTTTTACCGTTACTCCCTGTGATTGCAAGGACGACAGGCGAATGAGATTGGCGGTGCCAGGCCGCAATGTCTTGGTAAGCCTTCTCAGTATTTTTGACTTGAATAACAGGCAAGTTTGAATGAATTTTCTTATGAGCAATGATTGCACTAGCTCCTAACTCTTCTGCGTTTTGTGCAAAGCTATGGGCATCAAAATTAGGGCCCTCGAGTGCGATGAAAAGTTTCCCATTTACATCTGCCCTGGTGTCAGTACAGACCCCATTAAACTCTTTAGCTTCGTTACTATTTAACTTGCCGTTGACAATCTCAGCAATTTTTTGGATATTAGTTGAGAGCATTCAATGCTACCTCAATGTCACTAAACTGAAGAGTTTTGGATCCTATAACTTGAGTCGTTTCATGACCTTTACCGGCTATCAGCAGTGCCTCTTCTTCACCAAGTGTCTGGACGGCTGACTGGATTGCATCACCCCGATCTAAGATGACCTGAACATCATTTTCAACTTTTGTTCCTGCCAGAATGTCATCAACGATTGACTGAGGGTCTTCACTCCTAGGATTGTCATTAGTTAAGATAATGCTGTCAGCAGTTTCACTCGCTATCTTCCCCATAATCTGTCTTTTGCCTTTATCTCTATCACCGCCACAACCAAAGATGACTCTAATTTTGAATTCTGGGTAGTGCGTCTTAAGTGTAGAAAGGGCATTATCGAGTGCATCGGGTGTGTGTGCATAGTCTATCCAAATGTGAGAGTTTTCTAGCTGCTGCATTCTTCCAGGCGGCGAAGAAAGCTTTGCTAAAAAAGGAATAACTTGATTGTCACTGTAGCCCAAACATTGAACACTATGGTATGCAGCAAGCGCATTTGAAAGGTTAAACTCACCCACTAATGGTAATTCAAAGACATAATTATTAAGCTGACAAATAAAACCATTCTCGCTGTTTTTAAAAAATTCTAAATCATCAATTCCAAACATTATTGGATCTTTGTCAGAGGCATTATCTAAAAAGTACTGATGATTTTCATCATCCCTATTAATAATAGCTTTTTTTGAGAAGCCGCTCTTAAATAACTTGCCCTTAGCTTCACGATAATTATCCATCGTCTCATGATAATCAAGATGATCTTGAGTCAAGTTAGTAAAGATGCCTTGAATAAATGAAAGCCCCCCAAGTCGACCTTGCATGAGCGCATGCGAAGAGGCCTCAATGACGGCTAGTTTAATGCCTTGGTTGCTGTATTCTTCGAGGGTGCTGTATATTGAGAAGATATCTGGTGTCGTGTTGATACTCTTCTTTTGAGTCTTGCTGATTCCAAGCGTCCCGATAACGCCATTATCAACCTCTAAGAAGTCTAATAGCTGTGAAATGAAATGACTGACAGATGTCTTGCCATTTGTTCCAGTGACCGCAATAAGTTCCACATCTTGTGCTTGGGTGTAGAAATTTTGAGCAAGCTTAGACAGGTTAGGCTTGAGGTTGTCAATGCGAATAGTGGGGACATCACAATCAACTTCTTTTCCCTCTATTAAAACTGCTATGCAGCCGTTTTCAATGGCACTGTCAATATACTCAGCCCCGTGATTTTTCTCGCCTTGAAGTGCGACAAATACATCCCCCTTATTTAGAGTTTTCGAATTGAGTGAAAGACCAGAAACATCAAAGCTTTCAGATGTTTCAACAACGTTGGATAAGAGGAGTTTAATGTCCATTGTTATTTATACCTATAGAGGTAATGGCCAACTGATTAAAATAATTTTGCTTGAATCAAGGTGTGCATGTTGATTGCGCCAACTATATTGTTACTTGAGTCAACAACCGGTAATGAATTTAGACTGTATTTTTCCATCATTTGCATTGCAGTTAATGCAGGCTCTTGCGGCTCAATGGACTTGCAATCTTTGGTCATAACATCTCCAATGGTTAACTTTTGAAAATCTATATTAGACTCTAACGCTCTTCTTAAGTCGCCATCAGTAAATATGCCGATAAGCTTTTCATTTTCAGCAATGAGAACCATCCCCAGTGCTTTCTCACTCATCACTAAAAGGCTATCGATAAGTAAAGTTTCCTTTGAGACCATTGGAATATCTTTTCCTGACTTCATTATGCTGGAGACAAGCGTGAGTAGTCTTCTGCCTAGAGAGCCTGAAGGGTGAGACATGGCAAAATCTTCCGATGTAAAGTTATTAGCAGAGATAAGCGAAACAGCGATTGCATCGCCCATTACTAATGCTGCAGTTGTACTTGAGGTTGGTGCTAAATTGTTAGGGCATGCTTCTTTATCGACACTGACATCCAAATGAAAATCACTAGATGAGGCGATTGAAGACTTGGCATTTCCTGTCAGGCTGACAATAGGAACATTCATTCTTTTGATACCTGGAAGCAATGAAATGATCTCATCTGATTCACCTGAATAGGAGATCATAATAACTACATCATCAGCACTAACCATGCCTAGGTCGCCATGACCAGCCTCTCCTGGATGCAAATAAAATGAAGGTGTTCCAGTTGATGCAAGGGTGGACGAGATTTTTTTCGCGATATGACCTGATTTACCCATTCCAATCAAAACAACTTTGCCCCTACATACTTTTAGGGCATGACAAACCTCTTCAAAATTTTGATCGATTCTATTCTTAAGCGCTAAAACAGAGTCAGCTTCAGTTTGGATAACTGTTTTGGCGATTTCTATTAATGATTTACCCACAGGCTCAGTAGAATTGGAGTTTGTTATATTAATAAGATTATAAATATTATTTAACAATCATGGGTTACATAATTGTTACATTACTAATTAAAGTTTTAAGAGGATTTATTGGAAGAAGCATCTTTGATTGAAAAACCACATATTCTTTCTTTAAAGTTTGAGCCAAATTTCTCTTATTATTTATATGTGTTTATTGAATAGTTCAGGTTGATATATAATTAATCTATGAAAAAACTATTTCTAGCGTTAATTCTTAGCCTCTTTTCAATTCATGTATATGCAGGATCATGCCCTGATGGTAGTGAGCCAGTAAAGAGTGTTTCTGCGGATGGTACTTATTTTGTATACAACTGCGGAGGTTCAACACCCTCTTCTTCTGAAACTTCTAATAAAACTAAAACTTCACCTAAAGTAAAACCTACAGAATTAGAAATGTCTAGTAAATTCGTTGGACAATTCAACTTAAAAAAACTCAGTGAAAACTCTAATTTAAATCTTAATGTGTTTACTTCAATTATGAATAAATTTGATATAAACCAAGATGGACACGATGATTTAATATTGGGAAATACTACTATGGACTCAGATTATCACAATAAGCCGAACGAGTTTTCTAAGCCTGTTTTGTTGTTTTGGGATAACAACATTAAAGAGTATATCATTGATGAAAATGTTCAAAAAGCCTTGCCCTTTATGTATTTTCCAAGAAGAATTCATGGCTCAATTAACCCAAAAACTGGGCTAACTCATTTATTCATTGCCGACACAGGTCACGACTTAGCCAATTATGATTTCTCTAAAGGCATGGCTAACCTTCCACCTGATTGTGGCGGACAAAATCATCTTATTACCTATGACCCATCTTCAGGAAAGGTTGCCGAGATTCAGTTACCCAAATTATGGGATTACACTCATGCACTCGGAGCAGCTGATATAAATGGAGACCAAATTAATGATTATGTTGTTCTAAATTCCCCTTATATTCAATACCCTGCGAAATGTTTATTTAAGGGTGCAGATTATACAAATGAAAACTATATTCTTTATTCCAATAAAAATGGTGGTTTTGATAAGGTTAACATCAAACTAAATCACAAAGGATACACGCAGGGAAAACTAACCTATCAAGCAGCAGCAGTTGCTATTGATAAAAATGATGTTTATTTGATATTAGGCACCGCAGGTTTTAGTGACAGCATATACGCATTCAAGCAAGACTCCAAAGCATCATTTACTGAAACGAGCAAAGTGAACGCTCCAGCATTCATGAGAGTTAATGGCGAATTAGCAGCACATGTAGAAGTTCTTTATGCTGATGTCGATGGCGATGACACCAAAGAGGTTGTTTCCAATATAGTTAATAGTAAGCATGATGGAAGATATTTACAATTACTTGATTTTAATAATGGTCAACTTAAAGACAGGTCAAGTGATATAGTTCAATCGCCCTCTAATGCGAGTAAAGGAAAAGATTGGTGTATTCATTTATTTTTTAATGAAAAAACAGCTTGGGATGAGCCTATTTTAACTTGCACTCATTTACACTCCCCCACTAATAAATTTAGAGGTTCATTCTATACATGGACAGAAAACAAACTTCAGCTTGCAAAAATCAAATCAAAAAACTTTAGCGAATGGACGAAACGTTTTCTCCCAGTCACTATTGACCAGAGAACTATTTTTATTGGTCATAATCTTGCTGACAAAAGACAGGTTAACGGTGAATCATTTTTTGATTCAATTAAGCTTTATTTAATTGAGCCTATAGAGTCTCTTAAGCCACTAGAGCCTATTAAAGAAGTCGGTGAGCCAGCTAATACTTTTGATGGAGCTTACGCTTTCATAATAAGAACCGAACCAGATGATGGCGAAAAAAATATCGGCACCGCACAATTTATAATCAAAGACGGAAAAATTAGTGTGGCGAGAAAATACCGATATCTCCTGACAAGTGCAATCAGTAGTTATGATACTTTTGAAGGAGTAATTGATAAAGAAGGAAATATAAGTGCCTCATTTGAGCTCAACCCAATTAGGCATATGGTTGAGCCTAAGTCTATTCAATTCTCTGGAAATATGGACTCTCTTCAGTTGAGAGGAAGATTTGATGAAATAAAGTCATGGGATAACAATACTAAAGCATATGTCCTTGATGAAGATTTTTATCCATCCTCTTATGATGTGATTATCGATTTCAAAAAAGAAAATTATTAGACTTTTATTAGTATTAATAGAGAATTTTAACTAGCCCATGCGAAAGCATCTAATACTTTTTATTCTTTCCATCTTATCAGCTCAAAGTTTTGCAGCAGGATGTCCTGATGGTAGTGAGCCAGTCAAGAGTATTTCTGATGATGGTACTTATTTTGTATACAACTGTGGAGGTGGTAATGAACAATCATCTTCATCTACTGCTAATTCATCTTCTGCCAATTCAAACACAAAAGCAGTAGCGGGCATTGATATTGAAAATGACCCTAATAATGACTTTTTCAAACCACCACAAAATCCATATCCAATAAGAAAATTATACTGGTTTGGTATGATGTGGCAGATGGCAGATTTTAATAATGACGGTTACAGTGATGTACTTTATATAGGCACTATGAACCCAAATAACGTTGAAGTGACTGGTGAGGATACTGGTGGAATTTGTGGCGGTGGAGTTTGTAAAGGAAAAAAACCATTACCATCACTTTACTTAGGTGATGCAAAATACAATTTGACTTATGCGCCTGAACTCCTTATTGATAACCGTGAAGATAGCGGAATGTCGTCGGGAAGGCAGCTTCTTGTTGCAGATTATAATAACGATAATATTCTTGATTTTTATGTTGCTGACCACGGAGTTGGCACACACAATGGCGTTAGAGATAGCTATTTTTTAAGCCAGCTGAATGGCACTTGGGTTGAATCATCAGAAACACATTTAAGCCACTCCAATTTCGTAGTTTTTGACCACGGCGGAGCTACCGGTGATATTGATAATGATGGTGATATGGATGTTGTAATAACTGAACTGGCTTCACAAGAGCGCGGAACTGCCTTTTGGTGCTTGATAAATGATGGCACAGGTTATCTTAAGAAGCGTCGATGTGGTGGAACTGGAGCTGCTGCATTAGAACTCACAGATATTGATGGGGATGGCGATTTGGATGCACTTGTGGGCGCTTCTGAATTTGATAAGTACAATAGGAATTTTACTGGTATTGTTTGGAATGATGGTAATGGCAATTTTCCTAAACATAACACTACCCCTTTACCTCAACATAAGAAGAGATGGGGACATATACCTGAAGCTTCAGCAGCTGATTTAGATAATGATGGTGACCTTGACATTGTGTACAGCAGAGTAGGATATTTATATGTTGGAACAGCAATACAAATCATAGAAAACCTAGGTAACAAGAAGTTTAAAGACCACGGAATATTTCCTTTAGTTGTTCCGCCGGCTGACTACATACCTACCCATGAAGGAAATGAATGGAATGACTTTATTCAAATGATTAAATTTAGAGACCTCGATAAAGATGGGGATATCGATTTATATTTATCGAGTTCTCAGTCACAAAAGACTAATGGTATGGTTTTACTTAATCAGGGCGACTTTAATTTTTCTTTAATTAAGCCTCCCGAAGCAGATGAACTATATAAAAGTTTAGGTAATAGCAGTGTAAAAATATCTATAAAAGGCTCAACTGATAGAGCCCAAACTAAAGAAACCAATAATTCTATAAAGTTTGGATCAAATTTCTTAAAAAATAGTGCTGAAATTTTTGAAGGAGCTGGTAAATTCACTAAATTTGACATCGGCATTCCACTTGATAGCTCAGGTGCTTTATTGTTAGGCTATAAAGACTTGGATGCCATATTACTTGATGATAACAAGCTTGATGTTCGCTTACACATCAAGTATTCGAACATCGATTTTTCAACATCAATTTGTTTCCAGTATCATCCCGGACCTGAATTTATGGCGGCTAGAACAAGATTTAGAGAGAATGATTGGAATGGGTTGAAAAAGATCATGCCTTCAAGTAGATGTATTGGCATATGGGAAGTAAAGGATAACAACAAGTCAAAGCTCCAAGAATTGGGAATATTTGCTGTAATGGAAGATATACAAGAAAATACTTTTCAAATACTTGAAGCTTTAAATAAAAACTCAACAATTGACTTGAGTGATATGCTTTCCCTTAATAAATAAAGTTTGAAGTTCTGGGAACTCTCTCTAGACTCGCAGTTAAATAAACACTCCCTCACATAGACTTCAAACGAAATTTAATCTCATCACAAATTAAAATATAATCTCATGATGGAAAAACTTATATTTATATTATCTGAGCTAAATCAATGGAATTAAAAAACAAAATTCTGTTTGTATGTATGGGTAATATTTGTCGTTCACCAACTGCAGAGGGCGCATTTCGATCTATTGTTGAAAAAAATACTAAGTCTCAATATTTTGAAATAGACTCAGCTGGGACGCATGCCTATCATATAGGAAATTCTCCTGATCAAAGGGCCCAACAAGCAGCTATCGATCATGGAGTGAATTTATCAAGCCAGAGAGCACGTCAAGTTCATGAGAGTGACTTTTATTACTATGACTTCATTATTGCCATGGATTCTGACAACCTTGAGAGATTGAAATCAATGTGCCCTAAGGATAGTCATTCAAAGATTGAATTAATGTTAGATTATTCTAAAGATCATCCTGGTGCTAGTGTTCCTGACCCCTACTATGAAGGGAAATTTGATGAAGTCTTCAAAATGGTCCACTCAGCCTGTTTGTCTTTTTATGAAAGTATCGAAAAAAAGACCAATATTCATTGACATCGTAGATACCACCAAAGTATAATTGCCGGCTTTATTCACCCCAAAGTGGGCGAAAAACTAAATATACATTGGAGTATAAACCTTTATGTCAACGATTAACCAATTGGTACGAAAGCCGAGAAGTAAGAAGATAGTTAAAACTGGTGTTCCTGCATTAGACAGCTGCCCGCAAAAGCGTGGGGTATGCACTCGAGTCTATACTACAACACCAAAAAAACCAAACTCTGCTCTTAGAAAGGTCGCTCGTGTCAGGCTAACTAACTCTGCTGAAGTTACTACTTATATTGGTGGAGAAGGACACAACCTTCAAGAGCACTCAGTGATTCTGATTCGTGGTGGTCGTGTAAAGGATTTACCTGGTGTTCGTTACCACACTGTTCGTGGAGCGTTAGACACAACAGGCGTTGATGGAAGAATGCAAGGCCGTTCAAAATACGGTACCAAGAGACCTAAAAAATAATTATTAAGAGAATACTAATATGAGAAGAAGAGCCGCACCAAAAAGACAAATATTACCTGATCCTAAGTACGGCGATCTCGTACTAGCTAAATTTGTAAACATTCTTATGCTTGATGGTAAGAAATCGGTTGCAGAGAAGATTGTTTATGATGCATTGGATACAATTGAATCTAAAGGTAACGCGGAGCCAGTTGAAACATTTAAGAAGGCTCTAGAAAATATTGGTCCCCAAGTCGAAATTAAGTCTCGCCGTGTTGGTGGTTCAACTTATCAAGTTCCAGTCGAAGTCAGATCAGATCGTAAGATTGCATTGGCAATGCGCTGGATTATAGAAGCTTCTAGAAAACGTGGTGAAAAGGGTATGAAGCTTAGATTAGCTGGAGAAGTTCTTGACGCAGTTCAGAATCGTGGTACTGCATTCAAGAAGAAAGAAGACACTCATAGAATGGCAGAAGCAAACAAAGCTTTTGCCCACTTCCGCTGGTAATTTAAGGACTCAATCATGGCAAGAACCACACCTATTAACCGTTATCGTAACGTCGGAATCATGGCACATATTGATGCCGGAAAGACAACTACAACTGAACGTATTCTTTTATATACAGGCCGTACTCACAAAATTGGTGAAGTACACGACGGAAGTGCGACAATGGACTGGATGGAGCAGGAGCAAGAAAGAGGTATTACAATTACTTCAGCTGCTACAACATGTTTTTGGAATGGTATGGACGGTCAATTTGATGACCACCGTGTCAACATTATTGATACCCCAGGACACGTTGACTTCACAATTGAGGTTGAAAGGTCACTTAAAGTATTAGACGGCGCTTGCGCCGTTTTTTGTGCTGTTGGAGGTGTAGAGCCACAATCAGAAACAGTTTGGAGACAAGCTAATAAATATAATGTACCAAGAATTGGTTTTGTAAATAAGATGGACCGAGCTGGTGCAGATTTCTTAAGAGTTGTTGAGCAAGTTAAAACTAGATTAGGTGCTAATCCTGTCCCTATGCAAATTGCTATTGGTGCAGAGGATGCTTTCGAGGGCGTTGTTGACCTTATTAGAATGAAAGCAATTTATTGGAATGAAGCTGACCAAGGTGCAACGTATGAAGTCAAAGATGTCCCTGCCGAGCTTCAGGAGCTTGCCGATGAAAAGCGCGAATTCATGATCGAATCTGCCGCTGAGGCAAACGAAGAGATAATGGAAAGCTATCTTGAAGAAGGCACTTTAACTAATGACGAAATTAAGGAAGGTATCCGTTTGCAAACAATTGCGAATGAAATCATTCCTATGTTTTGTGGTACTGCTTTCAAAAATAAAGGTGTTCAGGCCGTTCTAGATGCAATGATTATGTATATGCCTTCTCCGCTTGATGTTGAGCCAATTAGTGGAATCTTAGATGATGCAGCTGAAACTGTAGCGCCAAGAGTTCCAACAGACACCGAGCCATTTGCAGCATTAGCTTTCAAAATTGCGACTGACCCGTTTGTTGGTAACTTAACTTTCTTTAGAGTTTACTCTGGTGTTTTGAAATCAGGTGATTTTGTTTACAACTCATCTAAAGATAAGAAAGAACGTATTGGTCGAATTGTACAAATGCACTCTAATGACCGTGAAGAGATTAAGGAAGTAAGAGCTGGAGACATTGCTGCTGCGATTGGTCTTAAAGATGTAACTACTGGTGACACATTGTGTGACATGAAGGACAAAATTATTCTTGAAAGAATGGAATTTCCTGAGCCAGTTATCGCCGTTGCTGTTGAACCTAAAACTAAGGTTGACCAAGAGAAGATGGGAATTGCTCTAGGCAAGCTTGCTAACGAAGATCCGTCATTTAGAGTTTCATCAGATGAAGAATCGGGCCAAACTATTATTGCTGGTATGGGTGAACTTCACTTAGATATCATCGTCGATCGTATGATGCGTGAATTCGATGTTGAATGTAACGTTGGTGCGCCTCAAGTAGCATACCGTGAAACAATTACGACACTTGTTGAGCACGAACATAAATTTGCTAAACAATCTGGTGGTCGTGGTCAATATGGACATGTCTATCTGCGCATAGAGCCTCAACCGCCAGGAAGTGGCTATGAGTTTGTTGATGAAATTAAAGGTGGAGTTATTCCTAAGGAATATGTTCCAGCAGTTAACAAAGGTGTTCAGGAGCAGATGCAGAATGGTGTTATTGCTGGCTTCCCATTAGTTGATGTTAAGGTAACAGTCTATGATGGCTCGTATCATGATGTCGACTCTAATGAAATGGCATTTAAAATTGCCGCTTCAATGTGTATCAGAGAGGGTGTGAAACTTGCTAATCCTCAACTACTTGAGCCTATGATGAAAGTTGAAGTTTCAACACCTGAAGATTACATGGGTGATGTTATGGGTGATCTTAATCGTCGCAGAGGTATTGTAAGTGCGATGGACGATACGCCTGCTGGAAAGCAAATTAGAGCTGAAGTACCTTTAGCTGAAATGTTTGGCTATGCGACAGACCTTCGTTCTATGTCACAAGGACGTGCAAACTATTCAATGGAGTTTGCTAAATATACAGCTGCACCTAGAAACGTTGCAGACGGTGTTATTGAAAAATTAAATTCTTAATAGGGGATTAAAAATGGCAAAAGAAAAATTTGAAAGAACCAAACCACATGTGAATGTGGGAACAATTGGTCACGTTGACCATGGTAAAACTACTTTAACTGCAGCCCTTACTAAGGTTATGGCTGAAG
>Ga0257115_1000429_pt1 | contig 38862 bp, 43 predicted proteins | sample SI112_100mmetaG_FD_194465 | JGI IMG/M metagenome (GOLD analysis project Ga0257115, IMG submission 194465) | Marine microbial communities from Saanich Inlet, British Columbia, Canada - SI112_100m | ecosystem: Environmental > Aquatic > Marine > Inlet | place: Canada: British Columbia | collected...
AATGTGGGTCTACTTCAGGAATCTTCATACTTATTATTTGATTATTTATTCGTTGAGTTTCAATAATTTCATCATAAACTTTTATTAAGTCTACCGCTAAAAGAACAAGTTTATCTGATGCATAGTTCCTGGACCTCATAAATTCCTTCATTTTTATAATAGATTGTTTAAGCTGGCTGTTCATTCTTTCACCTCTTTGTTATGTGATGTGTTAAATAAATTATATGGAACTTCTTCGATGTCTTCAGATCCGCATAGATTACATTCGCATTGGTCATAAGATGATTCCAGTTGCATCTCTTGTTTTTCTACATTCCAAGTTGCATAGGCATCCCAAACAACATTTTCAGATGACTTGCAATGTGTACATATATAATCCTTTAACTCTTTATGTTCATCTCCAAGATCTCTGTATGAAATATAATCATCATTCATCTGTCTTCTCCGTCAGGTCTAAGTGAATCTTCATCTGGCTCTGGTAATGGTAGCTCTGTCCCGCAGTCCTCACAGTTATATGATTCGTGAACATTTGTATCCCATTCAGCAGGTTGATACTCTGTATTTTCATGTTTACAGAATTCATTATCAAGCTCACCTTTATTATTATATATAGATTCAACGTTACCTGACTCATCACATTGTAATCCTATACATCTTATATTTTTCTCTAGTTCTTTAAAGTCATGCTTATCAACTTGAGACATTTTTACTTTAATATCTATTAAATAATCTATTAGTTGTGATATTATCATAATTTCTTACCTATGTTAATAGTTATATATAATTCTTTATCTTTATGAGTTCCGTCTTCATTATACTCTATGTATTCATCTAACGTATCACACAACCATAACATATGAGGTTCTTCTTGAGCTGATTCCCACCAGCTTCCAGTATCTGTTACTTCTGATATTCTTGGATTATTTATTGTAGAGTCTACTAAATTAAGCATTATGGATCCTGGGAAGTCTTTAGTCGAGAATTGTAGCGTATAACTTAGGTTTTTATCGTATTCACCTATTATTTTATCTATTAAGGTGTCTGCACCCGCTACGAATGCTTCACGATATATGTCTTTAGCTGGGTCATCGAATACCCATTGCAGGTCATTGAGTTTATATAGTTTGACTGAGTAGATTGACATCATTGTTATTATCTTTCTTTTTTATTATTGGGTGTATTGGATCGCAATTGTAACATTTGGAAATAAATCTGTGTTGGTCTGCTTGCCCGAACCAGTTACGAGCTTTATCAGTGCAGCCACAATTAGTACAAGTAACTCTTAAGTATGTATATTTATCTTTTTTTTTCATTATTAATCCTTATCTCTTTTTTCTGATGCTAATATCTCAACACCAACAGTAGGGTCTAAATTATCGGAGTTTATATCCATATCAACTGATTGATAGCAGCCCAGTGCTTGGTCTACTTTTCTACTTATGTTTAAAGCGTCTTGATTCAATTTATAGACATTTAATTCTTTTATTTCTTCTTTTAAATAAAGATTGTCGACCTCAAGCTCTTCAATATCTCTTTCTTGGTCTGCATAGGCACCATCTCTGAAGAATGAGAATAATTTTATGGTGACGTAAATATTTATAAACATAGACAATATTGTTATGCCTATAATGCTAAATAATATGTATGTGTTGATAGTTATCATAAGTTATTTGCCTCGTATCGTTTAAGTGCAGCTTTGCGTCTGTTTTTATGTTTCTTAAGAGCTTTTGCTCTTCGTTGTCTTTTAAGTCTTTTGCGTTCAGTCATGCTATCTACCCGATCCTGTTCCGTAAACTCGCTTGTTATTGTTAATCTTTTCTATCTTTTCTTTAATATTCTCGAACATCTGGTGAATTGTTAGGGTAGAATTAGCTTCTATTACATCTTTTTCGACATGAGCTATCTCATCTACAAGGAATTGCAGTTGTTCTGTTTTATTAGTAGAACATATGGTGCAATCACATAATATAATACTGCAGCCGTCTTCGCTTGCGTCAACATCGTATCCTGGACAGCCTTGGTCGATCTTTTTAGGTTTGGGTGTTATTTTAAATGTTTTCATTGTACTTATCCTTATACATTTGATTAATCTGTTCCATCTCTTCTTCATATCTTGCGATATCTGGGTTACATAAATCACAGTATTCATCGTGATTGTGTAATTCTTGAGAGCAGGTATAATCTCTTTTGTCTACCGAGATTGCGTCTGGGTTTAGTATAAACTCTTCTTTCTTACACAATACGTCTGATTTAGATGTCGCAAGTCTCATTCTAATTCTTCGGTAATCTTTCTGTCTACATAGTTGTTGATAACCTTATCAATGCCTTGGTCTGCTTTATGTAGCTTAAACATTAGATGGATGATGAGTGCAGTACAGGCTGTGCTGTATGCCATAATAGCTAAGACTATTCGTTCGAATGAGTTCATAGTTGTATCCTTATTGTGTAACATGATGTGATGCTAATAGGGGTGAATCATTGGAAGAGAGTGTATGAGTGAGTCTTTTCCTGTATCCACCCCGTTATTAGCTAATGATGAAAGCCCCGTAAGGGGCTTGAGTCAGCTGGGTTGCACGAAGGCAACGACTTTGCTGGTAGCTGTGTCGAAAGAAACTTTCGCAGGAAGGTTCTTGTGGTCAGCGTCAGCAGCAGGCAGGATGGCTGAAGGTGCGCCTTCAGGTAGCTTGCCACGGTTGCCGCCGTTGTCGACTGCGTTCAGAGCGACAGGCTTGCCGTCTTTGCCAGGCACGGAGTGTTTGGTCCAAGCGGCAGGCGTGAAGTATGGACGCTGAGTGTTCGGGGAGATTGTGAGGAAATAAGTAATGAAATTCATATGAATTCCTTTCTATTTGATTTTTGAATGATAACTTATTCTCCGAAACGATGTTCCGAAGCAAGCCCGCTTGCCATTAATACTAGCTGCGTAACATTTTGTGGTAATTTTTGAACTTTCTGTAATTCTAAGAGTGTGTGATGCTTTATATACAACTATTTTTGTCGCATTGATGAATTATAACGAATTGCTTGATCTGTCTAAAAAGACAAGCCTATTGTTATATATAGAGGGGGGATTTTTTTAGAGTTATAGCGAAAGTAAGAAAAAAGAAGTTTTTCGCTTTTTCTCCTACGGTAACGGTAAGGGTTTTTACCTATACCAGTCAAGTAGAAAATACTTTTTATTTTTTACTATCCTTGTAATGGTATTCTTTTTTAAACTTACACATGAAAACGTACACCCTAACTATAATTTACAATGAAAAAACAGGTGAGCTTGCATCGTTAGAAGAACATTTAGACGAAGAGCAACCTTTAATAGCAATTAATGCAGGTGAAGAAGTTATGGGGAAGATAAGTGATGCAGGGTTAGTTGAACCATTGCTCATGTCTTATCCAGGAGAATGTGTTGGGGAAGCTTAAATGCGCCAATATAAGATTGGTAAAAAGCCCCATCCTGTATACGAAGACGAAGACGAGATCCCTGATAATATAAGAATTGTTAGTGACTGGCGTAAAGCCCAATTAGGTGACTGGCTAAGAGCAGATGACGGAAATGTTCTCCAGGCGCTTAGAGTTAATCAAGTAATGAACCAAGGCAGGTATCCTATTAAGTATATAGGGACTTGTACTGGAACTTATTTATGCCGAGCTAAAGATAAGATGGATACGGAAAGACGAGAGAATATATATACTTTTTCGTCCAGAGCCTCAAAAAATACAAAGAAACGAGTAATAGACCGTGATTACTTAACTGCGAATGAAGCAGCGTTCTCTAAGTATATTGCTAACGGATTTTCACCCGAAGAAGCCTACAAGAGAGCATTTGGTACAGAAAACAACCAATATGCTAAAATGAAATCAGCCGTTCTAGTAAAACAGGAGCGAATCGTGAGTGCTGTAAAAGAAGAACTCGATGAAGTGCTAAAGGGTATGGGTATTGATCTTAAATACCTTATCAAGGGTGTTAAGTTAGAAGCCGAAAATGCGGATAGATCTAATGATAGATTAAAAGCATTGTCAATGTTGTGGGATGCTGCCGATGTTATCCCGAAGCAAAAGGTTACTCAGCTTACTGGTGCTGTCTTCCAGGGGTTTTCTGATAAGATGCTAGACTCAGCGAAACGCCCAGAACTGATAGGTGAAGTTGCTGATGCATCAACCGAATCATAAAACAGAAGATTTCTTTGATATATTGGACAGACCCGAAGGGGTCGTTCCTAAAAATAAAAATTTCGAGGCTTCGCCTCTGACCTTGGGGGAGAAGGTAATCAAATATCTCCCTTCCCAACATAAGGATCCAAAAAGAAAAGCAGGGCAAGAAAGGGGTCTTAAGAATTTTGTAGACCTTTTTGTTCCTCAGACAAAAGTAGATGTAGGGCTTACTTTGGCTACGGCTGGTCCTATCGGTAGAGTTGTTGGTCGTGGTGTAAGCGCTGCAGCTAAGTACGCAAAGCCGTCTATGATAAGAAATAAGTTTGGGAATATATATAAATTTTGGGAGGATACAAAAATGTCACCTTCTGAATTTAAGAAAAAGAAGCCCTTAACCCTTATTGAGAATATGACTGGTGAAGAGGTAAGGACTATAGAGTCTGGGAAGAAAGTCGGTTCTATTATTAAAAAGGGTGATAATCAGATGGCTGAGTGGGTTCAAAAGTCTCAAGAAAATGATTATGCTCTTCAATATACCCTCCAAAGACGGGGGAAGCCATTCAAGAAAGCTAATGGGAAATGGGATTCCGAACTTAAGTCTGCGATGGAATTTCAACTAGAAGATGTTCCCAAGTCCCAATTAGTACAAATGGGATATCCAAATATTAAAAAAGCTAAAATGATAAAAGGTATGGAGTTCCAATATAATAATGCGACAGGTACGGGGAGTCAAATGGATCATGGTAGATTACTTAGGGATGTATTTGATAGATTTGAAGGAAATTGGATGATTGGCAATAGTGAGGGGAACTCTTTTACTGTAGATTCTATGAATATGATGCTAAAAAGCGTTTTAAGGCGAGCAGACGAAATACGTTTTGAGCCGCAATCTTTTACTACATATAGTAATTCTGATCTATCTTTAGTTTCAAAAGCTGCGGATAGAAGAAGGCAAAGATTGAATAAGCTAAGAGGGCTTGACACAACGACTCCTCAAAGTTTTGCTGACGAAAGGGCTGTTTTAGATAGTGAGTATATGAAAAAAATAGAAGGGGAAGCTGAAGCTATTATACAGACACTATGGAGAAGTGGGAAGGTTCAAGGAGCTAAGTCAATAGATGATGTAAGGGAAATGTCTGGTTTTACAGCTAAGTCAATGGAGCAAGGTGGGCAGTTGGGGTCTAATAGGTTTTTAGTTACTTCATTTAAAGGTGAAGAAATGTTTTCAATTCAAGACTATAAGTTAGCAATAGCTGGTATTCTTGGGGTAAAAATGGCTGACGTTTCTGGTGTGTTGGAGGACATGTTCCCAGATGCTGAATAAAAACGACAACCCAATCACCCTAGAAGATTTAGATAAGCCCATAAATAAGACAAAAGAAGAAGTTGACTTGAAAAACTGCGGTCCAAGCTATGGAATGGCGCTTTCCACTGCGATAGATAAAAAAGAAGCAGAAAAAGAGAAAGAAAATAATGATTGAGTCTAAAGTATTTGCTTTGTATGCGGAGTATGGGGCAATAGGGGTCATCGTAGTCTTGTTTGCTATGATGATAATAAATTTAGTTAAAAGTCAAAAAGTGCAAAATGAAGATTTAGATAATATTCGACAGTCCATTGCTAAAGCTGAAACTAAAATAGCAAATGTCGAATCAATAGTTTTAAAAATGTTAGATAGGTGGAATAAATCAGATGATACAAGTCAAAGGCATAGAGAAGATATCGTCAAAGAATTAAATGACGTTACAGATGATTTAGCTTATTTAAAAGGTAGAATAAATGGTAATACTTAATAAAGGAGTAGAGAATGCTTAAAAGAATCATTTCAAGATTGGTTAAAAAAATGGGTATGGTTAAACTTATTATAATGATAGGGGATCATGCTGTAAAAGCTAGTAAATCAAAGAAAGACGATAAAATTTGGGCTGAAGTAAAAGAATTGCTTGAAAATTTAGCTTGAATATAAATACCCAGAATGTCAGCAAGGCTGAAGAAGCTTTGCTAGAAGCATCAAAGGATATGATAGCGTTTGGGAAACTATTTCTCCCAGATGACTATATGCGATCTGAAACGCCTTGGTTTCACTATGAGATTTCTGATTCCATAATGGATAAAGAGGTAAAACAACTTGCTGTAATTATGCCTAGAGGTCATGGTAAAACCGTTTTAACAAAATGTGATATATTATGGTCTTTTTTGTTTACGACTAAAGAACCTTTGTTTTATGGGTGGGTGTCTGCGACTGCAAAGCTTGCAACTGGGAATATGGACTATATTAAGCATCATCTTGAGTTCAACGATAGAATACAATACTATTTTGGTGATTTAAAAGGCAGAAAATGGACAGAAGAAGATATAGAGCTTAGTACTGGTCATAAACTTTTATGTAAATCAAACATATCAGGTATCCGTGGTGGAGCAAAGCTTCACAAGCGATATGACCTGGTTATACTGGATGACTTTGAAGATGAAAATAATACAATTACTCCAGAGGCTAGAGCAAAGAACAACAACCTTATCACTGCGGTTGTTTATCCTGCTTTGGAGCCTCATACTGGTCGGTTGCGCATTAACGGTACTCCTGTGCATTATGATTCCTTTATTAATAATTTATTAAGCAATTATTCTAAGGCAGATAAGCTTAAGGATGAATTTGCCTGGACTGTAAAGACTTATAAGGCAATTGACGAAAAAGGGAACGCTTTGTGGGATTCTTGGTTCCCGATAAAGAAATTAGAGGAAAAAAAGAAGTTCTACCAAGATTCTGGTAGCCCTCAAAAGTTTCATCAAGAATATATGATGGAAGTTCAAAGTGCAGAAGATTCTATTTTTAATATGAAACATATTAAGTATTGGGAAGGAAATTTTTTGCATGACGATAAAACAAACCTTAATTTTATAATAACAGATGGAGACGCAATTCCTGTCAATGTATTTGTTGGAGTTGACCCAGCGACAGATTCAATAAGGCGAGATTCTGACTTTTCAGTAATAATGGTGGTGGCAACAGATGCAAACAATAATATATATGTACTTGATTATATTCGGGAGCGAGGGTTACCTGTACTTGGGATCCCTGGTGAGGATAGGACTGGGATTGTTGATAAGATGTATAATGTAGGTGGAATGTACCATCCAATGTTATTTGTAGTAGAAGATACAACGATGAGTAGACCTTTATTCCAAGCTTTAATGGCTGAATCTAGAAGGCGAAATGATTTCTCTGTTCGCTGGAAAGAAGAAAAACCTGGAACAAGACAGAGTAAACTAGATAGAATACAAGGGGTGCTCGCACAACGCATGACAATTGGATCAATAAAAATTAAAAAAAGTCATTATGATTTACAACATGAAATAGTTACATTCGGACCACGAATGGCGCATGATGATACCATCGATGCGCTTGCCTATGCAGTAAAATACGCTCACCCACCCCAGAATATTGCCGTTCATAAAGATGGAACTCATAGCAGGAAAACCAGCGCACCCAAAAGCTGGATATTAGCATAAGGATCTAATGGCAAAAAAAACAGATAAGACAGCTGACAAAGTAAAACAGCTATATGACTCTTTAAATAATAGTTTTAGAGAGAAGTGGGAGACGACGAATCAACAGGGATACGATTTCTATTTGGATAACCAGCTTTCTGCAAAAGAAAAGGAAGCTTTGGAAGAAACTGGAATGCCTACCTTTACGATTAATCGGGTCATACCTGTTGTTGAAATGCTTAATTATTATGCAACGGCTTCTAGCCCAAGATGGCAAGCTGTCGGGGCTGAAGGTTCTGATTCTGGTATTGCTGCTGTTTTTTCTGATATTGCTGATTATATTTGGAATAAATCTAATGGGCAAGCTCTTTATTCGAATGTTATAAATGATGCAATAACAAAAAGTGTTGGTTATCTATTAGTAACGGTTGATCCAGATGCAGACCAAGGTATGGGTGAGGTAGTGATTCAACAACCTGAACCTTTTGATATATATGTAGACCCGAAATCCAGAGATCCTTTGTTTAGAGATGCTGCTCATGTCATGATAAGAAAAGTCTTTACAAGGACACAGCTCTTAAAGACCTATCCACATTATTCAGCTAAGATTAAAAAAGCGACTGGAAGATTCGGCGAAGACATTGGATATTCTCAGAGTGCTAATGATACTGGGGATATTCAATATAAAGACATTACAGAAGGCTATGGGTCCGATGGGAGCATAGATGATATGATAGAGCTTTTTGAGCTTTATGAAAAAATTCAAAATAAATATTATAATATTTTCTATCAAGTCCTTCCTTCGCCTGAAGAAATGAAGAAAATAACGCAAAATGTTAGAGTCCAAATAGAAGAAATGCAAAAAGAAATGACTGTGCAAATGCAGGAAATGCAAATGCAAATGAGTCAAGCTGTGGAATCTGAAGAAATGCTTCCCGAAAGAATGCAGCTTGAAATGGAAAAACAACAAAAAATGAATCAAGAGCAATTGCAGTCAGCTCAACAGCAGTTAATGGCTGAAGCACAAAAAGCTGCAAGTATTATTCAAAATAATGTTGTTACTGCTAAAGAACAAAAAATATTAATGGAAGATCCGAAGTTTGCATCTATGGTTGTAGATGTAGTTGAATTTTATAAGCCAGCAGTTAAACAATGTTGTGTGGCTGGTGATGTTACTTTATATGAGAAAGAGTTGCCCGTGGAAAATTATCCTCTAGTACCTTTTACATATAAATGGTCAGGAACGCCTTATCCGATGAGCGCTGTGAGTCCTTTAGTTGGGAAACAGCGTGAGATTAATAAAGCGCACCAGCTTATGATTCACAACGCTTCTTTGGGCTCCTCCTTGCGATGGATGTATTACGAAGGTTCTATAGATACAGATTATTGGGAAAAGAATGCAACAGCTCCTGGCGCTTTGCTTCCTGTTAATCAGGGGTATGATAATCCGAAGGAAGTACAGCCAGCAGCTTTAAATAATGCTTTTTTTCAGATTGTTCAAGCAGGTAAAAGCGATATGGAATACTTAGCTGGAGTTTATTCATCTGCTCAAGGGGATCAATCGCAGCAACATGAAACCTATCGTGGAATGCTTGCGTTAGATGAATATGGAACTAGGCGTGTGAAACAATGGCTAAAAAGTAGCATAGAACCTGCCTTAAAACAGTTAGGTGAAGTTGTAAAGCAATATTCACAGGCGATTTATAAAGCACATAAAGTATTTAGGATCGTACAGCCGAATGCTTTACAGGGGGATAAAGAAGTAGAAATTAATGTACCAATATTTAATGACATGGGGGAGGCTATCTCCAAATGGAATGATTATGAATCTGCACAATTTGACGTAAGAATTGTAGCAGGAAGTACGCTTCCATTGAACAGATGGGCTTATTTGTCAGAATTAAAAGAATTAATGAAATTGGGTGTTGTAGACGATTTGGCTGTGTTGGCTGAAACGGATATAAAAGATAAGACAGCGATAGCCAAGCGAAAAAGTCTTTATACGCAAATGCAACAATCAATTCAAAGTCTTGAAGAACAAGTCAAGGATAAAGATGGAAATATCGAAACGCTTCAAAGACAGCTGGTTCAAGCTGGAATTAAAGATAAGATACGATCTGTTGAAACCGAGATTCGCAAGGGAGCTGTGAAAGCGCAAGGAAGTATGTCCTTAACCGCACAAAAAGCAGAAGCCCAGCGAGGGCTTGACAAGGAAAAAGCTCAAATAGAGCGTGAAAAAGTAAAACAATCAAGGAGTGGAAATGGCACAAGAGAATAGTTCAGCAAACTCTGCAGAAGAAACATTGAATCCTGACGTAGATTTCAGTCAGGAAGATGGATTAGCTGTAGACTCTGGCGACTTTTTTGAATCATTAGACCGTGAGGTGAACGGGATGATTCTTGATAAAGAAAATACAGTCGAAGCAACTGGCACTAAGGAAACTCAGGTAACTGACCCTGCACCAGCTGCAATAACAGACGATCATCAGCACGATTGGGAAAAAAGGTATAGAGACTCTTCATCTGAGGCGCAACGATTAAAGTCGCAATTAGATGAAACGAGTCAATACGAACCTATTATCAATCGGCTAAAAACAGACACGGGAATGGTAGAAGCAATCAAGAGTTACATTGATAATGGCAATAAGCCAGAAGATGTAAAGCAGGCGCTGAATCTTCCAGAGGATTTCGTGTTCGATCTAGACGACGCAATGGGTAATAATGAATCTCTTAGTGCAAAAGCACTTGAGCATACAATATCTAGCGTAGTGGATCGTCGTGTCAACAGTCAGTTAGAGCAAGATAGGCAGATTCGATCAGAGGCAGCTCAGAAAGAATCCAGGGACCGCAATGCACTTGAGTTTAAAGAGCGTATGAAGTTATCAAATGATCAATATACTGATATGATGGATTGGGCAAATAACCATGAAACATCATTGGAAGATATTTATTATTTGAAAAACAAAGATGCTCGAGATAAGCAAGTTGCTACGGGAACAAAAGCACAGATGTTAGAACAGATGAAATCCGTAAGGAATATCCCGCAAAGTGTATCAAATCATAATACAACTGTAAAAGATGTAAAACATGAAGATCAAGTTTTTGAATCTTTGAAAGAAGTTGATTCTGGTTTGGATACTTTATTCGGGTAAAATAGGCGTCTCTCTTATAATAAGAAAGACGAGGCAATAAAATGGCTGATAGTCCTTTAACCCTCTCGACCCATGCACAAGCACAGGTCGAATCTAGCTTCAATACAGGTGATCTAAGGAGACGGTATGACTTCTCTAGTAGAGTTTCGGAGTTATCTCCCGACCAAACTCCTTTCTTCAGAGTATTGAGCAAAGTAGCTAAAAAAGCTACAACAGATCCAGAGTTTAAAACTCTAGAACAAAGATCCATGTGGCACAAGCGTTATGCTTATGCAGTAGCAATGGATTTAGATGGTGCTGCTCCAGGCACTAGTGACAATGATAGTGATTATGCAGACTTCGCATTTGCAGCTGGCGACTTACAAGCTGGTGACGAAATGAATGTTAAGTTTGAAACTGATTATCTATCTGCTGGTAATGTTCAGAATATTCTTGGACAAACTGGTACCGCTGTTGGCGCATCTGGAACTAAACCAATTTTCTTTTTAGAAAATCAAATGGTTAAAATCCCAGTTCGTAAAGTGGCGGCTGCTAGTATAGCAGACGATACAGTCCCAACTGTTTATGTTGATGACTATATGGTTGTGAAAATCCAAAACCTTGGAGTTCCAGCTACTAGTCCTGATACAGAAGCTATCTATGCTAAATGTATTGTAGTTCGTGGCATTGCAGCTGGTTCAGACCATGTAACATTGGCTGATGTACAGTATGAGTCAACAGGTACAACCTGGGAAGCAAATACTGGTACTTCAGGTCTTGCTGAAAAAGACAAATGTTATGTCATTGGTTCGGCACATGCTGAAGGTTCAAGTTTCCCAAGTACCTACAAAGATACACCTTACAAAGATGTAGTAGGATATACTCAGATCTGGAAAACAACCATGCAAATGACTAACACTGCACGTGCAACTGAGCTTAAACTAGCAAAAGACGAATGGGCAAGAACTTGGAAAAACAAGTTGATTGAACATAAGTACGATATTGAAACAGATCTTCTGTTTTCATCAAAGTACAAAGACTCTGCTGGTGTACGCTACACAGCTGGTATTGTTGATTATATCTTATCAAGTGGTAATGTATTCTCAATTGACCTTACTTCAGGTGGCACTACTTCTGATGATTTCCTTCAGAACATGAGTGACTTTATGGATCCTAGATATAATAGCTCAAACGCTACTATGTTTATGTGTGATACTGCAACTTATAACTGGTTACATAAATTAGGCGGCTTCCAAAAGAATGACGTTGAAATAAGTTCTCAGTTTAGGTTTGATTTTGCTGTAACAGGCAAAAAACAGTTATTTGGCTTGCCAGTAACTCAGATCACAACTCCTTATGGTGATATGAACGTTGTTCGTAACATTCATTTAGACGCATCTCCAGTGAAAATTGTAGCTGTTAACATGAAGCATTGTGCTTATCGACCATTGGTTGGTAACGGTGTGAATCGTGACACTTCAGTTTATGTTGGTGTTCAAAGTCTAGAAAACACTGGTGTTGATCGCAGAATCGACCTCATTCAGACCGAAGCTGGTCTAGAGATCGTGATGCCTGAAGCACACGCTGTTTGGAAATAACGATTCTTAGGGGGGACCTCTGATACAAGTCCCCCCACTAATCAAAGGAAAATAATATGGCAACACTACAAACACAAGTTCGAGCATTAGCAGGAACATCCACGAATGAATTGCAATGGGTGAATGATGGCATTCGGGCTGTTATTGATAGGGTAATAGTACTTGATCCAGAGTCCACATATTTATTTACGACTGAACTCACCCCTACTAATAATTTAGCCGTTACAGAGAGGCAGCACCTTGTTAGTGTTGCAAAAGGGAGCAAATCGGCAACTGAAATTTCTCCAGATAAAAGATTTGTTGCAGCTGAATCGACTTCTCTTCAAAAAGCCACAAACGATTATCCTCAATATTATTATTTGAATCAAAATGTCTACATTGTCCCAGCAGGTGAATTCTCTGTAAGTGTAGTAGACTATACAACCCTGGCAAACTTAAGTGGCAGTACAATTAACAATTTCCCAACAAGCTTTATACCTTTAGTCGTTAATTATGCAGCCATGAAATCTTTAAATGAAAAAATGGTCGGCTATACGGGTGTATCTGGTTTGGTTCTCTCTCTACCTTCTGTACCTCCTCAACCTACATTGGCGTTTTCAGTGACTGACGGACTCACTACGATTGATAAAGCTGAAATCACCGATGTATCTCTTCCAGTTTACGTCTCGGTAGCCGACCCTGTAATTGCTAATATAGATTTAAGTGGTTTTACTACGCCAGTTGCAGTTGCAGATCCGTCGTTTCTTTATACAGACGCTGCTTTAGCTGGTTCTTTCAGCAATCTAACACTTTCACTTGGGACAGCACCTACTTATACCCCTCCAGTGATGAAGGAAATAGATTTTACGAAGATAACTTCATTAATTGAGACAGATGAAGATATTGAACTCGCCCAGTCAAAGCTATCTGAAGAAACGCAAAAGGTTTCTGAGTTCACAGCTAGGATACAAGACAGTTTAAATGTTTATAATAAAGAGAATGCTATTTATCAAGTAGAATTTCAAAAAGGAATGCAAGAGTTTGAAGCTGAGAATGGAAGAAAGATTCAGGAAATGAGTCTTTCTACTAATTTAGATTTACAAAATAAAGCAAAGTCATTAGAAAAAGAGATGGCAAGTTATAGCTCTCAATTACAAAAATTTGGCACAGAGATGCAAAGAAATCAAACTGATATCAGCAAAGAAGTGCAATCTTGGACTTTAAACAACCTAAATCATAAATTTGCTAAATGGCAAGCTGATGTAGGTACAAATTTAAATGCGTATCAAGCTGAAGTAGGGTCTACCTTGCAAAAGTATTCAGCTGATATTGGCAAAATGGGTGCAATCACCCAAACAGAGGCAAGTAAACTTGGAGCTGCTTTACAGAAAGATGCTGCAAAGAATAATGTGGAATTACAAAGATTTGGAAGTGCTTTACAAAGCTATGGGCAGTTATCCCAGTCTTATTTAGCTGAGTTCAACGCTAATTTGCAAAAGGCTCAAGTAGAATATCAATGGTATGAAAAACAATATGCAATGGTAAGAGAACAATACGAAAAAGGTTTTGAACCATTCATGGTAAGGAGACAAGATGGCGAACAGAGTTGAATACGCAGTAAGCGCAACCCCAGTAAGAACGATTGATGGCGATGCAGGAAAATATGCTGCACAAGATGTAATTGAAGCAGATATAAATAAAACATTAGGGGGAAGTGCTTCAACCCTTGTAATTGGCACAGCTAATATAACTGTTGAAGGATTCCAAGCAGGTGTTGTAGCCTACGGGAATTGCCCAGCTTCTGGTCGATTGCCAATAGGAACTGCAAATACTGCTTACGAAGGAGTTTTTATAAAGCATACGGGAAATCAATGGGGTGGAAGTGCTACTGTTTTAGGCGATGCATCTACTGCAACTAACTTATTGATTGTAGAAGTAGAAAAACCTGCAGACACGTTTATTACAATTTGCAAACTTGAGCCAGGTGGTGCAATATACTTACCTAATACAGTTGCGCAAGGAGATAATACAACATTTCAAGTTAGTTCTTCAGCATCTGAAACAATAGCAGTAGAGTTTGCAACAATAACATGATAAAATCTTGGAATACAGTATCTGTGATTAATAATTTTTCTATAAAGTGGGAACATTCTACTTATTCCAATGGAAATTGCGATATAGTATATTGGGTGATAGCTTAATGGCAACTACAACGACAACCGATCCTTTGGGAGTATGGAGTAATACTTCGAGTGCTCCAGCAACTTCATGGTCTGTAGGTTCTACGTCTCCAGGGACTAGCTATTCAACTGGGACCACTGAACCAGATTCGGCTTGGAAAAGCTATAAATTACTTTATTTTAATATTGAAAGCGATCAGATCTGGGGAGATCTAGATTATGTTTGGGGGGACTAATGACACTTAAAGAATTAATGGAAAGAGCAGGAACTACGAATCAAGGGTATGCTATTGCATACTTAAAAGACTCTATGAGGGAAATAAATATGATGATTGAAGATAATGTTGTTTCATCGAAAGCTAATATAGTTAAAGATCAGCGATATTATTCTTTTCCGTCTAACTTTATATCATTAAAAGATGTAATGGTTTACGATGCAGATGAATCTGAGTATGTAAAAATAGCTAGAGTACTTGAAGCTGATAATATAGATGCGGATTTAACATAATGGCTATTTACTTTAGATACTATCTTAGAGGCGGCAATCTTGCGATAATTGAAAAAGACACAACTAGTGGTGAGTATAAAAGCCCATCTGCTCTTATAACAGATGGATTAATGCTTGAATACTCAGCGCTCCCAACAATTGCTGATAGTGAAGATGACAATATAGATCTTGCTGAAGAGTTGACTCTTGCATCTGTAGAATATTTAAAAGCAAGATTTGCTGAAAACGAACAGAATTATGATAAAAGAAATTTTCACATGAATGAATTTAAACGATTAGTCTATCAATATCAGAAGAACAGATTTGGTGGAATGAGAAGAGTAATGGATAAAGCACCATACGCAATTATATGAGGTCATTATGGCAACAACTTTAGTAGGACAAACGATATCATCAACCTTTAGGCAGATAACCCATGTAAACGGTGGGCTTGGCTCAACTGAAACTGCACTCCTTGACGGAGATGGGACTGAAGCTGCTATGCAAGTTGGTACAGATAATTTAAATATTTCGACCCACAATGGGTCAAACAAAGGACTGAAGCTCCAAAACACACTTGTTACTCCTAGTGCTGCAGAGCTTAATCAATTAAAAGACAAAACAGTAGGGGGCAGTGGAACAACGGATATACCGACGAATGCTGGGACTTCTGCTTTTACTAACAAAACAATAGATGGAGGCGCATACTAATGGCTAATATTATTCAATTTAAGAGGAATTCAACTGGGGTTCCCTCAAGTGGGTTATCTGCTGGTGAGCCTCTATATAACACTTCCGATTCAAGATTTTGGATTGCATCTGGGGCTAATACCGCAAACTGGGTTGGCGCACCTATTCTCGATGAAGATGCGATGGGTTCAAATTCAAACATTAAACTTGCTACTCAGCAAAGTATTAAAGCATATGTAGACGCTCAGGCGCATACAATAACTGATCTTACCGATACTGTAGTAAACAGTCCAGGGGCAGGTCATCTGTTAATATATGATGGTACTAATAGCTGGGACAACAAGGTGATGGGCACAGATGCAACTATAGCAGCAGATGGAGCATTAACAATCTCTAACAATGCAATAACTAACGCTAAAATGGCTGATGATGCCGTGGATAGTGCTGAAATTGCTGATGGGGCAATTGATACTGTTCATATTGCTAATCTTCAGGTAACAAATGCAAAAATTGCTAATCCAAGCATTACAATGGCTGCAGATAGTGGATCTTCAGACGCAGTTGCTCTTGGCGAAACATTCACTATTGCAGGAACGGCAAATGAGATTGAGACTGCTGTATCAGCAAATCAAATCACAGTAGGTCTTCCTAATAATGTGACAATCGCAGGGAACCTTACAGTTAATGGCGAGACAACAACTACAACTAGTAGTAGCGTTGCTATCGGTGATGTAAATATAAAACTTGCATCAACAAATACAGAAAACGCTTCTGATGTTGGGATTTATGCAAAATATGTTGCTACAGGTACAAAGTATAAAGGTATCTACAATGAGCAAAGTAACAATGTTTGGACTTTCTTTAAAGAAGCAGGGACAGAACCTACCGCTACAGTAGCTACAGATAATGGTTATGCTTTGGCTGGAATCAGCTGTGCAAGCGTTGATAACGCAACTCTGGATGGTGGAGCTTATTAATGGCTAATACTCTTTTGTTAAAGAGAAAAACTAATGCTACTGGATCTCCCAGTGGAAGCGGAGCAGATTTAGCCCCTGGTGAATTAGCTATTAACACTGTTGATAAAAAACTCTTTTTTGAGGATTCGTCAGGTAATATACAGGAAATAAAAGATAGTACAACATTAGCAGCAGAAGCTTTAGCGGACGCAGTTGCCATGAGCGTTGCACTTGGTTAATAAGGAGAGGTTATGGCTAATAATTTTAAAGTAAAAACTAAGTTAAATACTGGGGTACAGGCATCTCCAAGTACGATATATACTTGTCCTAGCAGTACAACTGCTGTTTTAGTTGGCTTGACGTTGGCTAATACCGCAGCATCCGCTTCGATAACCGCAACAGTTACCTTAACTAATAACGACGGAGATAATGTTACCTTACTAAGAAATGCTCCTATTCCATCTGGAAGTTCATTGGAGATGATGTCTGGTAATAAGATCGTAATGGAGGCTAGTGATATATTGAAAGCTTACGCTAGTGCAGCGAGTTCTATGGACTGCACACTCTCTCTCATGGAGATAACATAGTGGCATACTGGGGAAATGAACCTGCAAAATCAGCAGTTAAGATTGGCGATGATGTTATATTGTCGTCCCATATTGACGACGGCGTAATTGTAAATGCTGATATCAATGCTTCAGCAGCGATTGCCACTTCTAAGATAAGTGGTGCATTAACTTCAGTAGCAGGATCTCACGGACTTGGCTCTTTAGCAGCCCTAAGTACGATTGCTTCTGCACAGATTACTGATGGCACAATTGTTAATGCAGACATAAACGCTTCAGCGGCTATTGCCTATTCCAAACTAGGAACAATTCCAACTTTTAATCAAAATACAACTGGGCAGGCAGGTACAGTAGCAACAATAGCTGGATTAGCACCGAATACTGCAACAACTCAAGCAACTCAAGGAGCTATCACTTCATTAGGTACTCTCACTACACTAACAGTAGATAATGTAATTATTAATGGTACTACAATTGGTCATACTTCAGATACTGATTTATTGACACTTGCGAGTGCTAAATTGACAGTTGCTGGTCAATGCCAAGCAACTTCATTCATTACTGGAGACTTAATTCTTAAAAGTCCAACGAACAATGGACACTATACTATTTGGGAAGAAGAAGATTATCTTGCTATCAGAAATGAATTAAAAGGTAAAACATATAAATTTGTATTAGAGGAGATTGAATAATGGGTTCTTTTGATATAGCCAGTTTAGGTAGTGCAAGTCATTTAGCATCAAATGTAAATTCCAACGAGCTGGGGATTCAACCTCATACTTATTTTAATCTATATTTAGGTCACTCATATACATCTGGTGGTAGGACGTGGAATAATGACGATAGAACAATGCTTATTGATTCTCTCAAACACGTTCAACTTTTTGGAGATTTAACTGCCACAGCAGACGAACCAGCAATATCAATCCTAAATACTGGTACAGCAGCAAATGATACAACTAAACTTAATTATAAGGACAAATGGGGTCAAATCCACGCTCAATTAAGAACACAATTAAAAGATGATTCAAATGGGGGAACTTATGATTCTGCTTTTCATATTAGGACTGCTGTAAATGGGACTTTAGCGACCAGAATTGCTATAGAAGAGGACGGAAACGTTGGTATCGGGACAGATGCTCCAGGGGCACCGTTGCATATATATTCTGCTAATACTGGAGCAGGTTTGTTGCGGATACATAATTCGGGTGGAGGCACAGGAGATGTTAATGGTATTGATTTTTATAATTATACCAATGAAGCAGCAGTAACAAATCCTCAATCATATATTCGTACAGAGGTTGTGAGTTCTTGGGGTTCAAAAATGCATTTTGGTGTTTCTCCGGATGGAGCGGCTACAACTGCAGCAACAACAAAGATGACATTAGATGATACAGGAAATGTCGGCATCGGGACATCTGGTAATTCCGTTGGTGGGGCACCAGGAAGTACAACTGGCTTATTAAATCTATATAAAACTGGTACAATGAGTGGCTCTTGGTTGCAACAAATGAGAGCCGATAGTTCTACTGGTAATGGATTATTTGTTCGTGCAGGGGTTACCTCAAGTTATTATACCGCATATTTAACTGGTTATGATGAAAACAATGTTCATCTGGTTGTTCGTGGAGATGGAAATGTCGGCATCGGGACAGCGATTCCAGATAGAACATTACACATTTATAATTCCTCTCAAGCTGAGATTAAATTAAATACGTCTGGAGCTTCAGATGGCGGTCTGATTTATTATAATGATTCTGAAACCCAGTTTCTTATGCGAGCACAGGAAACTGATGGTAATATTACGTTTCAAACAGGTGGAACAACTGAACGTATGAGAATTACAAGTGCAGGCAATGTCGGTATCGGGGAAACCTCACCCTCATATAAGCTTGAAGTAGCAGGTACATTCTACGCATCAGGTTCATCTCAGGCTTTTAAAAAGGATGTGACTGACCTTGCGATTGACTCATCATCTATATACAATTTGAATCCTAAATCATATAACTACAAAAAAGATTATGAAAACTTTGGTTATGACTTAGCAGAGGGTAAGCAATTTGGTCTTATCTCTGAGGAAGTTGCTGAAGCAGTACCAGAGTTAGCCATTATGAAAGATGGCGAACCTAAGAATGTGGACTATCAAAAATTATCAGTTTTACTATTAGCAGAGATGCAGAAGATGAATAAAAGAATTGAGGATTTAGAATGCCATATATAGGACACTCACCAACCAACGCTGGGACATTCTACATTCTGGATGCTTTGACTATGAGTTCAAGTACTAACTACACTATGCAGGTAGGGGGTGTCGATGTAACTCCAAATGTGGATAACTTGTTGATAACTTTGGATGGAGTTATCCAGCATCCGTCAACTGCATATACAGTAAGCGGATCTACTTTAACTTTTGATACTGCACCAGGCACTGGAGTTGAATTCTACGGAGTTGTTATGGGTCAGTCTGCTTCTACAGGGCAAGGTTCTATTGGAGCCGATGAGTTAAAGGTTACTGGAGATGGAACTGCTAATCAAATTCTTTCATCAGATGCTGATGGTACAATGACTTGGAAAGATGGTACTCTTTCTACTACAAGTGCAACTGGAGATGTAATTTATAGAAATGCTTCAGGTGTCCTTGCAAAATTGGCAATAGGAACTACAGGGCAATTATTAACAGTGGCGAGTGGATTACCCTCTTGGGCTACTGATTCAGAACCTTATTTACCTCTTGCAGGTGGTACAATGTCTGGAGCTATCAATCTTGGTAGTCAGAATGTTACTAATGGTGGAACAATCACAGGTACTTTTGTAGGCGGCATAACTGGGAATGTTACTGGTAATACAAGTGGAAGTTCTGGAAGCACAACTGGTAATGCAGCTACTGCAACGACTTTAGCCACAGCAAGGAATATAAACGGAGTAAGCTTTAATGGTTCGTCTGCTATAACAGTAACAGCAGATGCAAATACTTTATCAAACACAACGCTTAAAAGCACAGTAGTATCAAGTTCATTAGAATCAGTAGGTACTCTTACTGGGTTATCAGTTGATGGAGGAACATCAAGTTTAAATAGAGGTAATAGTTCAGGAGATATTTTAGATGTAAGAGGACAAAATGCATCTCAAATGAAAGTAACTACAACTGCTTTTACAGTAACTCCTAATGCCACATTTGCTGGTGACATTCGCAGCGTAGGAACAGGTGTAAGGACTATAAGACTTGAATCTACTACTAACGCCCAAAATTTAAATTTAGATTTCTTTAATAACGCCAATGCAATAGCAGGTCGCATAACTTACCAAGAGGGTGCAGGTGCGTTCTATTTTCAACCTAATCAAGCAGGTGGAGATACTGCCCTAACTCTTGATTGGAGTAACAACGCCACATTTGCAGGAAGTATTTCAGGGACTGATTTGACTCTTAATAGTGGCTCACCTTTAAGATTCACGAGTCAAGGGACTGGTACATATAATAGAACAGTAATGTATCACGGTCAGAATAGCACTTCAGGTAATGATACAAATGGCGTTATGTGGGAAATGGGAAGATTGACTGATAGTAGTAGTGCAGAAATTAGAAAATTTGCTATTGGAGATAGAGGTGGTGGTATTCATTGGATAGTGGATGGGACTGGGAATACTATTCAAGATGGTGGAGCCACATTTGGTGGGAATGTTACCTTTAATGGAGTTAATGAATCTGATGCTGACTTTCAGATGGGATTTGGTACTGCTACTTTAAAATCTGATAGAAGGATTACCCTTACTGAACAAAATAGCGTAGCGGCTGCAATTTCTATGACTGATACAGACCAAGCAGAGTATGGGATTGTTGGAATGGCAAGAGATACTAATAGTTTACTCGCAGGTTCAGGTAATGTGAATCTCGTTATTGCTAATACTTGGGACAACGCAAATAGTAAGATTATTTTTGGGACAAGAGCCGTTTTACGGTTAACCATAGCAGGGGATGGCACACTTACAGGTTCTGCTACTAATGATATATCTGACAGAGAATTAAAGAAAAATATTAAATCAATAACCAATGGTCTTGATACTATAAAGCAATTACAGGGAAGAACTTTTGAGTGGAAAAAATCTGCTGATATGCAAGAGGGAGTTAAATATGGTCTTATTGCTCAGGAACTTGAAGAAGTATTGCCTGATTTAGTTTATGATAAAGATGGTATTAGAGCAAAATCTCAAGCAGTTTTAGATGAAGATAAAAATGTAATAGAAGAAGGTGTATATTATAAATCTATTACAATGAATGGAGTTATTCCTGTATTAATTGAAGCCGTAAAAGAATTATCATCAAAACTTGATACTGCGAATGATAAAATTACAGCATTGGAGAACGCATAATGGCTCTAACAAAAATTAAAACCAGTGGAATAGCAGACAACGCAATTACTAATGCGAAGATGGCAGATGATGCTATTGACAGTGCTGATTTCGCTGATGCAAGTATAGATAATGTCCACGTAGCCACTGGACTTGATGCAGTTAAGTTAGCTGATGGTACAGTTACTAATACTGAATTTCAATATATAAATACTCTATCCAGTAATGCTCAGACTCAGATAAGTGCAAAGTCTCCTACGGCAGGTAATGCTTCCCTTGTAACAACTGGAGCATTAGCAAGTGGCTCCATTGCATCAGGATTCGGGACAATAGATACAGGCTCAAGCACAATTACAACCACAGGGGCTGTATCCACTGGAGCATTAACAGTATCCGCAGGGATGGTGGACATTGGTTCAAGCAGAGATACTTATGTTGATTCTTCTGAAGATGATACCGCTACGGCTCATATTTTTGTTACGGGTGCTGGGGTAGGAGATTTTGACCAACTGGCAGGAAGTTTGGTAATCCAGCCAAGGATTCACGGTACAGTTTATAGGGATATTATTTTTGCTGGAGGACTAACTAACGCAAGTCCTTTGATGACAATTCTAGGAGAAGGCAATGTCGGAATTGGTACTGATTCGCCAGCCAATAAACTGCACGTATCTGATGCAGGTCAAAATACTGTTATGAGAATAGGGAATAATGGTAATTATGACCAATATATTTATTTTAATGGTGGGAATGATTGGTGTGTTGGGATGGATTACTCAGATAGTAATAAGTTCAAAATTTCAGGGCATTCTTCTTTTGCAGGCATAGACGACTTTCTTACAATAGATACATCAGGCAATGTCTTAATTGGGAAAACTGCGACAAACATTGCAACTGATGGTGTTCAGTTTGGGGGTGGGGCAAATAACGCAATTACAGAAACAGCTGACACAGTTTTATACATCAACCGTAAAACCAATGATGGTGAATTAATTATTTTTAGAAAAGACAACTCAACTATCGGGTCTGTCAATAGTCGTGGTGGTGAATTTATTGCAATTGGGTATAGCGACACTTACCTTGAATTTAACGCAGGAAGTAACCAAATAAACCCATCTTCAGGGACAGCAGCGAGAGACAATCTCATTAGCTTAGGTTCTTCGGGTGCCCGATTCGATGACGCTTTCATTACGAATGGAGTGACTACGGGTTCAGATGAAAGAATGAAGGATGAGATTGTTGATTCTCCAATAGGTTTATCATTTATTAATGATTTACGACCAGTACAGTACAAATGGAAAGATTATGACGATAAAACATTTAGTCGCAAACATTATGGGCTAATTGCTCAAGAAGTAGAGCAAGTTTTGACTGATAACGGAATGGTAAATAATGATTTTGCCCCACTTATTTATGACGAAGAATCAGATAGGTATGGGATGAGATATAGTGAATACGTTGGAATCTTAATAAAAGCAATCCAAGAACTTTCCGCTAAAGTAGAAGCATTGGAGAACGCATAATGCACCAAGTGAGTACAATACTACGCAATGTTTAAACCAATAGCATACTTCGTAATCGGTCTTTTCGCAGGACTTTCAGTATCTCTTTTAATGAAAGATGCCAAGCCTGCGGATGCAAGAGGAACACTTGAACCAACTATTAATAAATGGGAAAAGAAATTAGGAATACCAGTGCCAGAGGTTCAGGATGACAAAAGGGATTAGTGCAGATAGTCAGGTACACATATCAATAGCATTCTTAATAAAGGCTATGATTGGAATTTCAATGATGATTGCTACATACTACCAAGTGCAAATGAAGTTTGCAAGTATGGATAGAACAGTTGGCGATATGCACGAAGAATTGGTGGTGTTAACTTCTAAAATGCACGAAATGGAAAAACAGCATTTAGAAGAGCTTGAACACCATAACGAAGCGTTAGTAGAAGAAAACAAAAGCCTGTTGCAGAAAATGGGCTTGAAAAAACGATAAATAAGGAGGCAAAATGCCTGATCTGAAAGAGAAACTAGAAGACCTAACCAAGCAGTATAAAGAAGTAGCCGAGCAAGCTTTGCAATCAGCTACTATGAAGACTAAGCTTGAAGGTGCGATAGAAATGACTCAAATGCTGATGAGAGAAGAAGAAGCAGTTACAGCTGAAGCAGAAAAAGACACGAAGAAGGTTAAAAAATAGTGTCCGCTGGCAAAGTTCAAAAAGAACTTACTGCTGGTGAACACACGATTCGTGGAGTTGGCTGGGGAGTTATTTGGACTATAGTCATGTTAGTTCTTGGCTATATGATAATTCCCCTGTCGGCTAGTGTTGAAAAAAATGAAGATCAGCTTAATTCGATTGATATCAGAGTAACTGTTTTAGAAACAAAGATAGCAGAAGGCTTTAATCGGATAGAAAAAAAGTTAGATCAAATAGATCAAAAAATGGAGAAATTAAATGTTAGAAGCAATTAATCTTGAAATGGTTTTAGGTGCTATAGTCGCAATCCTTGGGAGTGCGGTTGCTGTAGTCTCAGTAAAATATAAAAATGTTTTAAAGGAGATAAGAGAGCTGGCTGAAGTAGTACAAGATTCATATAAAGATAAAAAGATAACTAAGGATGAGCAAAAAAAGATACTGGATGAGGTCGTTGATGTGGCTCAAGCGATTGCAGACTCATGGTCTTTAAAGAAATAGTAAGGGATATAATTCGCAGGGAGGGTGGGTATGTCGACCACCCAAAGGATCCAGGCGGCGAAACGAAGTACGGCATAGCTAAGAGAAGTCATCCTAATGAGGATATAAAATCTCTTACGAAGAAAAGAGCCGAGGAAATATACTATGATAAGTATTGGATCCCGTCAAAGGCACCCTATGTGCATCATAGTCTTCGGGCGACGTTTTTTGACATGGTTGTCAATATGGGACAAAGAAGAGCAGTTAAGATACTTCAAAAAGCGTGTAATTCTAAAAACTGTGGCTTAGTAGTAGATGGATTGATTGGTAAAAATACTATTGCAGCTGCTAAAAAAATAGATGCATCACGACTTAAGGTCTTTAGAATCTTGTTTTATGTAAACTTAATTAAACGTAAACCTAGTTTAGAGGCTTTTATCGTTGGATGGATCAGAAGGGCAATGGATACATGAGTTTTACAGAAGGTGTGTGTTTTTATAGTTAAGCGAGCAGTAGTAATCCCTGACCAACATTTCCCAGTTCATGACCAGTCTGCTGTGAATGTAACGCTTCAAGCGTTGGAAATAATTAAACCTGATATATTTATCAACCTTGGAGACATAGGCGAGTGGAAAAGTGTTTCAGCCTGGCAATGGAAAGGCAAAAAGCAACCGCCCCTAGAATATCAGTTGCCGCTTATTGATAAAGAAATTAAAGAAGTCAATGAAGGCATTGATCAATTTGATAAAGTGTTAGATAAAATTGACTGCAAAGACCGACATATCTTAGCAGGGAATCACGATGAATGGTTAACCTATGGATTTTGCGAACGATATCCATATATGAAGAAAGAATATTCTTTTAAAAAAGCGTGTAGATGGAAAGAAAGAGGATATAAGTATTATGAGTATAATGAACCCCTTAAAATTGGCAAGGTTAACTTTATACACGGAGCGTACGCAACAACGTACCATGCCAAAAAACATCTTGAGGCTTATGGCAGTAATCTTATCTATGGTCATACTCATGACATTCAGCGGCATTCAATTACTAAGCTTGACAGTGGAACGATTGGCGCATGGTCTATGGGATGCCTTAAGGATATGAGTCCAAAGGAAAACAAGTGGCTAAAGGGACGATTGCACAATTGGAATCATGCTTTTGGAATTGTAGACTTTTTTAAAGGTGGGAACTTCAAAGTTGAAGTTGTTGAAATAGTAAAAGGAGTTACATCATTGTGGGGCAAGAAATTAGATGGCTTTTGAAGAACCCGAAGAATCCGAAGGTATTGTTGATTGGGATTGGCTGCAGCGCCAACCTAAGTGGCTACAAACTGACATTCTTAAAGGGAAGCAAAAGCCTAAGTTTAAAAAAAGGATAAGGAAAGAAAAGCGAGATGCCGAAAAAAAGTATAGAGATTAATCCATTCGACGGTGGTCTAAATGACTACGCAGACGCTAGGGATATTGCAGAGAATGAATTAGCCGCTGCAACCAATGTAAAAATTGACCAACCTGGTCGGATTAGGATTGGCAAACGCATCTCCACTGTTGCTGCAAGAAACGCTGATGCCGCTGCAATAACTATAGGGTCAGGTATGTTTCATTATAATTCTGATTTTAATACTTCTCATGCGATAGGCAATACGGAATATCAACTGATGTATCAAAACAGTATCCTTTGGAGAAGGTCTATTGCAGATTCTCATTTTGCGTCTATTCTAAGTGGGAGTGCTTATACTCCATGCTTTTTTACGATTGATGGCAATATTAGGCTTTCCGATGGAGCATTCGCTTCTGATACTAAATTCATTGGAGTTACAGATGTTGATTATTTTGGTCAAGCAGAAGCGAATGAGTTTACAATAAAAAATTCTTATATAGATTCACCTACGGCAGGTTCTCTTACTAAAGATCCCGCTACCCCTGCTAATCCTGTAACGATTAATGATGCTTTATGCCTTATCGTGCAGCAAAAAACAGGGACAAAAGAAGATTGGTTTAATTTTAATAAGAGCGATACCAGTGATACTAATATAACAAACCTTTATTATTATTCAGGGAATTACCAGACATATATTAGCAGTCAAAGCGTTTACGATAATAATACTACCTATCCTTTATCATCTGCAGACGGGATAAGTGCAGAAGAAGGTGAATTGTTAAAAGTTACTAAAAGTAACTCTAGCGGAGATTATCAAAACGTTAGAATCAAATTTGCAGCTCAAAAGTCTTATGAAGAAAAGAGCGCATTCATTAGTGTCTATTTTACAAATGCAGTAAAAAATCATCTACAGAATTCAGCTGTAACAATTAGAGTGGGGACCTCTATTAATCTATCGGGGACTAGCAATGATTGCTATGTTTACAATATTGGGTCTGACCAAATTGACGCTGATTCGTGGACTACTCTAGAATTAACCCAAGGTCAGCACGATGATACGGAGGGTAGCCCAAACGCTTCAGGTCTAGATTTCTTTAGAATTGATGTTCACTATGATGATAATTCTAATACAGATACCGTGTTTTACTTAGATAATTTACAAATCGGCGAAACCTCAAGGGGGCTTTGGAACGGAAAATATAAATTTTTCCAATCATTTATATATGATAAAACACAAGAAAGCGGGACATTTGAATATACAGGTCAAGGTTCAGCGTTTGAAGTAGAGAATAAAATTCTTCAATTTAGATTACACGGATTAGAGAGTGGTAAAATTGGGACTAATAACAGAATAACTGGCGCAAATATATATTATGTAGAATACGACCTTGATAATAATCCTTTAGATACAGATAAAAAATTATTAATGGAAGTAGATCTTGAACGAGGGATAAAAAAAGTAGGTGGTGAGACTTGGGAAGCCTGGGGAGCTGCTACCACTGGGTACGAAACCCCTTATAACTCTGGGCATACAAATTTTTTACAAATAATGGATCCCCCCGTTCTAGAGACTTTTTCTACGAAAGCAGGATATAACGAAGAAGAGAAATTAAAGAAAATGAAGTTTGGCTCTGCTGCAGTAATGAATAGAAGATCCTACGTGGGTAATGTTCAAATAACTAATTCAGTAGATAGAGCCACAGTCTATTCAGACAGAATATATAAATCAGAACCCAATATGCCTGATATATATACAGAAAATGGGTATGTTGACGTAGCTATCAACGACGGTGAGTCTATAACTGCTCTGGCAAGCTTTGGGGATATGCTTTTGCAGTTCAAAGAAAGAACTATGTATCTAATAAATTGCACTCAAGAAATAGAGTACCTTGAGGATACAGCTAAATTTAGAGGAGTATGGGGACAGGGCGCTGTTTGTGAAACGGACGAAGGTATAGCTTGGGTAAATAAGTTTGGATTGTTTTTGTTTGATGGTAAAGAAACCCTTCCATTGATTGATAAAAAAATAGACCCAGAAAATTGGAATAGTACTATTGGCGTTAAGCCGTTAATTGGGTACGCACCTCTTGATAGGAGCATATTTATTGTTGGAGATGCAGATAATGCATCAAAGGGATACACTTATTCAGTTAGATCTGGTGGGTTTACTTATTTAACTGGAGCTAGCGCTGGGAATCTTTTCACACAGGATATGACGAATTTAATAAGTAGCAACGCAGGTGTCCTCTCTTGGTATGATGGGGAAGACGGTAATTGGAGTACAGATGTAACTGAGCGAAAATGGGATGCCGCAACTTCTGATGTTTATATAGATATTCAAACAAGAGATCAAGACTTTAAAGATCCAGCTAGACGGAAGATGGTTAAGAATGTTTATTTAACATATAAGGTCCCAGATGACGGCACTGTTCCAGCTATTAAATTTAGAACAAATGGTGGAACGACAGATTATGATTTTAATACTGCATTGCTATCCGCTGATTCCGTAGCTGTTAATTGGAATACAATAGTTTTAAAACCAGCTACTTCAAGCCAAGCTAATAATGTATATTCCTTTCAGGTACGTCTATATGGCTTGACAGACAAAGATTTTGAAATAAATGATATCAACGTCGTCTACAGAGATAAGGTTCTAAAATAGTGCCAAGCGATAAACAAACGAGAAGACAACGACATCAAGCTGCAGTAAAACCACAACGTGGTAAGGCAGTGCGTGGGGCTCAATCTACTGAATTTGTCAAAGGTGCTGGATTCCGTAAGTCTGAATTTGTTGGTGGTAAAAAGTACTATACTCCTATGAGTACAGATCCTAAGAGTTCTGGAGCTGGTGGAGATGTAACCAATATAACCCTTTCTGGTAGTTCAGGGGTTAATAATGCAGTATTGTCTGATGGGACTGTTCCTTTTAGCGCTAAACAACTTGGAGTGCCTCCAACAGAAAGTCAGCATCTAGCAACCAAGGGGTACGTAGATGACACGTCCGCAAATACGACTTGGACGCTTTCTGACGGGACTACAACTCAAGCTGTTATTGGTGGTAATACTGTAACGGTTGTTGACGGAACGGCAATAAACGCAGTTGTAAGTGCAACGGATACTCTTACTATTAATAATACAGGAGTTACTTCCAATGTGGCTGGGACAGGAATCGGTGTCAGTGGAGCCACTGGGGCTGTAACTATTAACAATACAGGTGTAACTTCTAACATAGCAAGCACTGGCGTTCATGTAAGTTCTGTAACTGGTGATATCACAATTACTAACACTGGGGTGATTTCTAATGTGGCTGGTTCTGGCATAAGTGTGAGTTCAGCTACTGGGGACGTCACAGTTGCCAATACTGGAGTCCTCTCCGCAACTGGCACATCTAACGAAGTTGATATTTCTGCATCAACGGGTAACATTACAATAGGTCTACCGAATGCGGTTACTGTAGCCACAAGCTTAACTACTCCAAGAATAATTAGTTCGGGTGATATAACTCTAGAACCTGCTGGTGCCGACGTTTTACCCTTAGGTAATGCTGGTATTGATATGGGTGACTACAATAGAATGTGGAGAACATTGTATGCTTCAGAGTTATATGTAGAGACTTTAGTTGCTCAAGATGTATTGGCTACAATAGGCGGTAGAATTATGGTAGCCCCTACTACAAAATTAATTGCAGATTTATCATCTGGTGCTACAACTATTGATGTTGAGCATAATAATATTACTGGCAAATACGTCATTATGAAAACTGCTCCTGGTGGGGTAGCTCAAACGGAAACATTTAAAATAAGTGGCTCTTCGCCATCTTCTATAACTGGTGGATATAGGTACAACATAACTAGTAGGAATCTTGACGGTACGGGAGCCAATGCTTGGGTAGAAGGGGACGCCGCTTGTTCTGTTGGTGGATCTGTCGGTGAAGGCTTTATAGACTTAACGAGTACGTCTACTGTATTGAATCATGCTGGACCTACTATGGCTATATATGCTCGTACGGGAGGTAGCAATTGGAACGACTTAAAGCCAACGGTTGCTGTCGGACAGCTGTCTAGTTTTGTAGACTATAGTGGTAGTGATAAATTTGGGATTGCCATTGGAAATGATATTACATTAGCTATTACTAACGGATTTAAAGGTTTAACCGCAGATAATACAAATGGTCTTAGAATGTTTAATACTCCTATTGAATTATACTCTGGAGCTGAGAAGCGAGTTAAAATTAGTTCTGATGGGACTTTCAAAATAGGAAGATATATAGATAATAGTAATAGTGGTACTGAGAACAATCATCTTTACTGGAATGGGACATCCCTTACTGTTAAAGGTGATATAGAAATGGGGTCTGGTAGTACAATAAATTGGGGGAACGTGACTGAAAGCGGCACGGTTCCATATAGAGCTAACAATTGGAGTCCAGATTTAACAGCCTATGCAACTAATAGTGCATTGTCAAGTTATGCTCTGACCTCTTCATTGAGTGCTTATATGCAAGTTACTCCTAGTAGTAGTACTAACATAGGGGCGAACTATGTATACACTGGGACATTGATTGCAGGGCAAGTTAATGCAGTAGCTATTAATGCTGATTCTATCAGTGCGGGGACATTAGCTGCGGCTAGGATAAGCGCAGGGTCTATAAGGACTAATAAACTAACGGCTGGTGGCGCAAATTTAGTACCAAGTCCAGCCCTTTTTACAACTGCGGCTTCTTTGGAAGCCGAAGGATGGACTAAGGCTTCTACAAGGACTGAACTTAGATGGGAAAACGATGCTTTTTCTGGTTCTACTTATAGATGTATTGAGGTTGGCGGATATCAAGATAGTTATGGTTCTGGGAATCAGAGTGGTAATTTATCAAGTCCACTTATTCCAATAGATACATCTCAAACTTACAGACTCAAGCTTGACATTGCTCACGAGACTGGTACCGATACAGATTTTGGTATACAATTAAGATTTTATACATCGAATGGAATCTCCGAGACTGGGAGTAGTGCTGTGAATGCTGATGGTGGGCAGGGGTCTCCTGCTACTGGTATTACTTTATTTTATGTTGCTAGCGGGTACATAACAAGCCATGCTAGTAAATGGGTTCATATTGATAGAGTGTTGTTCCCAGCAAGTGCTACTCAGACTTTAATGAGAGGTGGGGGGAATTTAGATGAACAGGATGTGGCATCAGAAGTTGGTATTACTGGGTCGAGTGCTTATTATACAAATAATTGTAAGATGCCAATAGATGCTGAGTATGTAAAGATTTTTATTATTAATGAACCCGAGAGTTATTATCAGAATGTAAGAGTGGCTAATATATCGTTAACGGCTATCGGTGAAGGTCTTGGGGTCATTACTGGCTCTAAAATACAAACCTCTTCAACTGGTAAGAGAATTATAATTGACGGGGACAATAACAATATAAAGTTTTATGATGGGAGCAACAATCAAGTTTGCAGAATTGATGATGATGTTTTTTCTTCAGGGGGCAATGATTATCCAGGCTTAGAAATTACAAGTGATAGAGCATTCTTTAGAGTTTCTAATGCAAATATTAGCGAAGGATATATGCAGTTCTATAATGAAATGAGATCAATATCTATACCTACAACGGGTACGGGCTTAGCTCATTATTCAAGTATTACGAGAGATGGGGCTGCGAATAATCCAAATTCAAGCAGTAATATACAATCATTCTATGCAGATGCTAGGAACGATGGCTCTGGTTCTGCTTATGGTATGTATATCGCAGCTGGATTAGCTGCTAAACCAAGTGGGGGGTCTTGGGCTTCTGCATCTGATAGTAGAGTGAAAACTATTGGGGATAATTATATAACTGGGCTAACAGAATTGGCACAGCTTCAGCCTAAATACTATAAATATAATGGTAAGGCTGATGGGGCTCCTAATGATGGTGTAGATTATGTAGGGTTAATTGCACAAGAAGCTGAGACTGTTATTCCTTCGTTAGTAAGCCAAGGTAAGGGTGAAATAGATAGCGTTGAGGTTGATGATTTTAGAATGTTAGATACTAGTGAGTTGCAATATGCAATCATAAACGCAGTTAAAGAATTAAACACAAGACTAATTGCTCTGGAAGGGTAAGGGTGTAATATTATGGGATACAATAGAAGAAACACAGGAAGAACAGGCAGAATAGCTGCTTCTAAAAAAGCAGACACTCAAGGAGACTTGCACCTTGCTCTTGCCAATATAAACAGCGCAAAGCGTAATATAAAAGATTTAAACAAACAAATAGTTTCTGATGAAAAAAGCAATAAAGAACTTCGTATGTTAGGATACTATGGCAAAATGAAAGCTGACGATAGAGAATTGAAAAGGACTGATTATGATAAATTTAAAAGCAGCTATGATAAAGCAATATCTTCTGGAAATTATACTGGTGCAAACAATTCTTTCCCTGAGTATGATGACTGGTATGAGAATAGGACAAAAGCAAGTATTAATGGTAACTTAGTATCCGCTTCTGATTTAGAACAAGGTTCTTTTGATGTAGATCAACTTAATTTAATTATGCAATTGATGGAGATGAAAAATGGCAACAAATAAATACAAAGGGAATAGCTCTGCCTATGGCGTTGGTCGGTTTTTTGAAGAGATGGAAGGCAGGAAAGAATCGCTTCACAATCCGATTGTTCAAGCTCAAGGGTCCTATGGCTCTGGGACATCTTCAACGACATCAAATCCAGTTCAATCTATTTCTAACAATGAAATTGGAGCAAACGCTGGATCTCAAGCTGTACAAAACCTTACAAATACCTATGGGATACCAACTAGTATGAATAATGCTATTGATCTTAGAAATAAATCTGTTAAAGGTGGGGTTGATGGTGGTTATGATTTTTATCAGCAAGGTATTAACAAGCAGGGAGCTGGTGGGGATATTTATTCAAATTTTGATGCTTCAAATTGGGATATGAATAGCAAAGCAGGCGTTGATATGACGAGTAACTTTGGAAGCAATCTGGAAGTTGGTAAGACTTTATCTTCTAACCCAGCTGGGACTGAAAAACCTTGGTATGGAAGTCTTCCAAATACAAGCGGTCAAACTAATTACGATCCTTTAGCTCCAAAATCAAAACTTAGTCGCACTGTAACAGAAGAAGATTTAGACAGAATAAAGGATATATCGGGGGCTAAAGATGCTTTTGCAAGAAGGCAGCGCTCTATAACTGGACCAGATTCAATGTATAAAGCAAAAGTTCACCAATCTTCTGGTACAAGCACCTCTTATGCTGGTAAAGAAAGCCAATCTTTTGATGGGGTTTATGAACCTAAGTGGGGAAAAGAAAAAGTAGATTTAAATAGATTTGCTAGTTATGATAGTAGAAAAAGATTTTCAAATGAGCAGGTTGCTGAAAATCTGGCTATGGATAAAAGGGCAAGAAGGGATGAATGGAAAGAAGTGGTGGAAAGTAAATATGGTGCGCCTACAGAAGGTTCTTCTTCTGGGATGTCTATGGATCGAGAAATGCATTTACAAGCTTTAAAGGGACCAAAAAAACCAGAATTAGATTACGATTGGCTAGATTTCGATGATAAAGCAGAAATGGCATTAGATGCAAATGAATATGAAGATATGTTTGGGAAGAAATTAGATGACTTAGGTGATGGAGCTGACACTTTTCAAGACATGGCAATAGATCCAGATTTTGCAACAAATGCGATGGATGATACTGCTTCAAAATTAGGTGAGGGGAAAACCCTTTTAGGTAAAGCGGGGGCTGCAATAGGAAAAGCAGCTCCATATATAGCTGCAGGTGCTAATGTTTTATCAACTTTTTCTCAAATGGATAGACGTAGTGGCGTTATAGACGATTTAGGTAAGGGTGTTAATAGGGTAGAATCGATGATAGGCAATATGGCTAATCAAGAGCATGCCGAGTCAAGAGCGATGGCAGATGAGTATGCAGAGGGTAATAGAAGAATAGGGGAAGGTCAGAATCTTCAGCTTGGGAATAGGTTGGATGCCGTAAAGGGTAGTAATCTAAATACTGGTTCTATAAAAAGAATCAAGGAAGACCTTACTGATGATTTTCAAAGAACAACTGACCTTTCTTTAGCTTCGGCGGCTACTGCTTTTGAGAAACAAACAGATCAGTTTCATGCCGATAGTAGAGATACTAGAGCTAAAGCGAATGAAGAATTAAAACAATTAAGAGAAGAATTAAAAGAACAAGAAAGACAACAAGCGATGGCTCCCTTTTCACTGGCAGCAGATCTTGCAATTGGAGTCGTTGGCGCTTCTAATCCTCTCTTGGGAATGGGCTTAAGTGCTGTTAAGAATAAGGCATTTGCATAGGAGTAAATTATGGCAACGATATCAGAACTAACAATGTTAATGAATTATGAAGACAGGAAGAGGGCTCGCCTTGAAGCTAAAGAAAGGCAGGATTCTAGAGATAATTGGTCACGATTTACAGCTATGGCAAGACAGAATGTAAGTACTGCTGATGAGATTACTAAGCTTTCAACTAATGAAACAGATCTAGATGTGTTAAATACACTATCAAAAAAGCTTGAAGATACTAGGACTGGTGTTGATTTTGTCGACCAGGTTATCGATGTAAGTGGAGACGTGATTGAAACTCGGAAAAGGACAGTAATTGCTGGTAATAAAATAGATGAGCATATTAATACTTTAAATGAGAAGCTTGGGGATGGAATAACGGTTGGAGCTAAAGAATCATTAGACGCTTTAGATGGACAGTATAAAAATATTGCAAGTAGTATGACGGGTGAAAGAAAAATTTTACTAGATAGAAAGATTACAAATGCTAAAGAACATTTTAATTTACAGCTATGGAAGGGTGAGTTTGATACTAACAAGGAGTTAGAAGGCAATCAATTCCCATCTTGGATGGGTGAGCATGAGAAATCTTTTTATACTCAGACTGTTGAGCCAGGCGTAAGGGTTGCTGAAGCGTCTGGAGATTATACCGCTGCAATATCACAATTGCAGAAAGCATTTCCAACAATGAGAAGAGAAAAAACAGCTTATCAGACAGTAAACCAGAGAATGGATAAAGCAGCGGAGGTTGATGCTGGTAAAGCAGCTAAAGAACATCAGGAGATGTTAAGGCTTAAAGCTTTTACTCAAGTTAGATCGTTATTAAAGGGTGTGAAATCTAGCTTCTCTTCTCTTAAGAATACTAATAAGGATTACGATACCCAGACAGTCTTCTCTGAGAGCTTGCCAATATTGAGTCAGTGGTCTGAATCAATGACAGCTAAAAATCTTCAGACTCTTGATGTTAGGGGTGCGGTAAGAGAAATAGATAAGCTTATAATAATGAATTCCTTAACTGATAAAAACAAAATGAAGGGGCTTATACCTAACTATGGTCTTGATAAAGACCCTTTAAGTGAAGATATGATTCTTAATATGGAAAGACTTATAGCAGATAATATAACTGCTCATCCAAAGATTAAAGGGGCAAAGAGATATGGGGCTAAATACGGACTAGAAGTAATCGCTGATGACGGCATGTTTCAGCTTATTGAAGCAAGAAAGCAATTAATCGAGATTTTTAATACCCCTGGAATGCTACTTGAAGAGGCAGACACAACAAGCAAGCCTAAAGGAAAAAACATCAAATTAAAGAGTATAAAATAAAATGCCACAAACTAGATTACAAGTATCTCCAATAAGTTACGGTATCATGGAAAAGCTATATGGCAGAGAAGACGACGGATCTCTTTTGCCAAAGGACCATCAAATATTACATTTTGATCCTGCCATTACATCAAGCCAAACAGGTGAAAATATTTATAAAGATATTTTTGGAGACTTTGAATCGGCTTATAAAGATATAACTGGTAAAGAAATAGATCTTTCCCAAGGTAAATTGAATGTTAAATCTTTTAACAGGACAAAAGATAAGGATCTAAGCGCTGATTTTAAAATGTTTAAAGATAATGCGAGACAGATAGCTGATTCAAGTCCGTTTTGGTCAACAAAATTAGGCGAGTCTCAAAAAGAAGAGTTTACCAATAGATGGGCAGGAGAATCATTGGGAATGATTGACTATATGGCATCCTATTTACCGCCAAAAAATACGGTTGAAGGCGAAAAGATGAGAGAGGCTTTTCAGCCGATTGTAAACAAAGCTGTTGAATCTTATTTAGATCCAATGATAAAGTTTAACGCCGCACAGTTAGGTGAGCATCACTCAAAAGATACCGCTGGTGAATGGGGTCAGCAAATGTTAGGTCAAGGCGAGCAAATTTGGGGAGCTGGGAAGCAAGCAAACAAGGGTTGGATGGGAAGCGTTTATACAATGGTTAATGCGATGCGACCAGGGGTAAGTGGAATTAAAACTCGTGCTGCTATTAGTGCAGTAGGATTTGCTGAAGCAGCAGAGCAGGCTGGGGATGCTATTGGTAAAGCGGGAAAATTTATTGAAGAAGAAGGAAACGTTAGATACGAAGAAGCGGATCCTGCTACTGGTACATACTCTCAACCGTTTTTAGATAGAGGCTTTTATAATGCGTTCAATGTTTTTAGTGCTGATAGTTGGAAGCATGCGGCATACAAAGGGACGCAAAGTGCTATAAGCCAAATAGCCACTACAGGTTTAGGTACAGCAGCATCAGTTGCTATTCAATTGCACCCTGCGGTCCGAGCAGCTGGATTGCCCATTAGAATGGCGTGGGGATTACTTGCGCAAACCCCAGCATTGGGTTTAGGATATGTGTTTGAATCTGGAGACGCCTTTTCTTCTTCTAGAGATTACATGGAGAAAATAAGACAAGACGCAAGAGATGAAAAAGCTAACATTGGTATGAAAGGCTGGAGCGATAAAGAAAATGAATATATGATAGCAACAGGTGAAAACTCTTGGACCACTGCCGATCTTTTAACTGATGACAATATTGATGCTATAGCCACTAAAATTGCTCATACTTACGCTACGCAAGCCACTTTAGTTGAAGCTGCAGGTACTGCATTGACTTCTGGTGTTATAGTTAGGCAAGGGGCAAAGCAATTAGGGCTTATATTAAATAGAAAAGAAGCTCAAAAAGCAATTAGTAAAAAAATGACCGCAAGGTTGGGTAAGAGTATATTGGCTGGGGCTAAATCAGTACCCCTATCTTTTGTAAGTGAAGGCTCAACTGAAGCTTTTCAGGAGTTTTTACAGGAAAGAGCTTTAGAACAAAATCTTCCTAAGTATGAATATAATATTGATCAGATTTGGGATGCTGGTTATTCTGGAGGATTATTTGGTGGTGGAATGTCCGTTGGGCAGTCTACAGTAAAAACTATTTCAGGACTTAAAAAGCAAAAAACGACTGAAGAGGTTATGCAGGATAAGCTTGTAAAGACAGCAGATGATCTTAGGTCTGGTAAAGATATAGATGCGTATGATAATTATATTATTGGCGGTCAATTATTAGGCATGAGCCCTGAAGAGATTGCTCTTTCGGTGTCTGCTAATGATGGTAGCTTAGAAAGTAGAGCAGTAACCAATACCATTAGAGGAAGGTTTGGGAAAATTCACCAAGAGATTAAAGATATAATGGATAACCCAGCTAGAGCTGCTGGCTTTTTAAAGGCAAATATAGAAGAGTTACGAGACATGGGTCTTGTAATCAACGAAAGATCTATCGGCAATTTAATGATGCAACCTGAACAGATTGCTGACATATTAGGCGTAAAGGTCGAGGATCTGTCTAGTGATGAGATAATTCCTGGAAAGCCTGGGTTAACTATAGATCAACAAAATGAAGCAAATTTAAAAGAAGAATTTGGTGAGTCGGCGGCAGACAATACTATTATTGATAAAAACTATCCAGACCCAACCCTTGGAAGCGAAGACCCAACGCTGGGGCAAACTGACCCGACTCAAGCTTTAGGAGTGGATATTGAATCTCTATTACAACAAGTAGATAGAAGTGCAGAAGTGGAAATAGATCTCCAAATTGAACGATTAGAAGATTTAAATATAGATTCTCACTTAAGTCCTTTAGATAGGCAAGCTGCTATAGATAACCTTAAAGAAGAAAAGGCTGGTTTAGAAAAAGTCTCATCGGAGCCACAAGTACAAGAAGTCGATTATGAAAGTCAAACTGTTAAAAAGGATTTAAGACCACTTGCTGAAGCCAGGGGAATAGATTTAAAGATTGTTGAGGATGGTAAGGAAAGATTTAAAAGAAAAGCTGAATTAATTGCGGACCTAAAGAAAAGCGATGAAGCTCCAGCTCCCATTACAATTCGGCAAGCAGCAGTTAACCAAGCTAAAAATATTGTTCAATTATCATCGGAACTTTTTGAGACTGCCGTTATGGATCTTCAAACATTAAATGATGAAGCAATTATGCCAAGTGATGCTCTATTAAATCATGCTAATAATTTAGCTATTGATACCAGTCCTTTTTTAGAAGGTGAAACATTAAAAGATAGAGCTGGGCTTATAGAAGCTATAGTGGAGTCACAGGGAAGTGTTACTGAAATGCAAATGGCAATAGGTATTCCCTATTTCTTAAAGAAAAAGAACAGAAGCGTGTTACACAAGAAATTTAGAGAAGGATGGTGGGCTCTTCAGGAAAAAGTTGGAGACATAGGAGCATCTGAAGGTTTATTTAGAAGATGGGTGGAAGAAATAGCAGGACCTGTTCTCCCCGATCACATTAGACGACATTTTTATGATTGGGCAAATGAATTTGCTCCGAACAGAACAATGGTTAGTGATCTAGGCTGGAATATATTAGATAAAATGCAATCTGACCCAAAGATTTCTCAGGCTTTTGAATCAGATCTAAAGACTATAGATGAACAGATTTTTTGGTCTGCAGATTATTTAAAAGAGCTTATTGTCCAACAGGATACAGAAGGCGCTGATGTTCATACTGAAAACTTTACGCATTTAAATTCAGGATTCTTTGAAGCAATGGGAGTTGTTCTAAAGAAAGACCAAATAGACCAGATAACTTTAGTTGCTAAAAACTCAGAAAAGTATGAAGATTTTATTAAAGAGATAAGCACCAAGGAATTTGATTTAGTATCAGACGAAGGATTAACTGCAGCTGATATTGTAGCTGGAGACAGTCCTCTTGAAAGAAGGTTGAAACAATTTTATGTAAGTAATTTAGTTGAAAATAATGTTGTTATAAACGATGGCGTCTTAGGCGAAGGGCAGTTTCCAGACGCTCCTGGCAATAGAAAGTCAGTCCGATTGAGGCTTGTTAGAAGCAAAAGCAAGGGATGGACA